>Ga0153961_1000038_pt1 | contig 66777 bp, 56 predicted proteins | sample TSFL045MetaG_FD_104748 | JGI IMG/M metagenome (GOLD analysis project Ga0153961, IMG submission 104748) | Attine ant fungus gardens microbial communities from Florida, USA - TSFL045 MetaG | ecosystem: Host-associated > Fungi > Mycelium > Unclassified | place: USA: Florida, Withalacochee...
GACTCTAACCAGTTCTTAAACTGACCGTAAGGAATATAAAGTGATACATCTTTGAGGATCACTTTGTTATTACGCCCATTCTTAATCGAGTCAGAATAGCCAACAATAACGCCGCCCAGCGTATCATCCCGATTATAAACGCCACCGCCAGACATTCCCTGAACGACGCCCGCATTTGAGGCCATCGCTAAGCAGGGACTTTTATTCCATTTATTCCGAATAGCCGTGCGGGCTAAATTAACCCCGGACGATTCAACCGGCATCGCGGAAATAAAGCTGTAGCCATACATTTTAACCGGATCGCCGATGTCGCTGCTTCGGAACCTGGCCAGCGTGCTGGCATCATTCTTGTGATAAATAATCGCAAGGTCGCAATAAGGGTGATAAGACTTCACACGCTGCACGGCAGTTTTAGCCACGTGCGCAGCCGTGAGGCTATACTCAGGCGTCAGAGGAATGCTGGTGCCCAGTGTCCCCAGACCGAGGATCGTCGGAATGCCAGTCACGCTCATATCTACGTGCTGCATCGCCGTACGACTGTACTCGGTGTGGCCCACGGAACACCCGCTCAGCACCAGTGCAGCAAGCACCGGGCACAGAAACAGGTTTCTCATGATGTTTTTCTTTATTCAGGCATGTCTGGAAATCCCTGGTGAAGATTTTTGACATGCAAGCAGGGTTCATCACTGAACCGTATTAACGCAACAACTCCGGATGCGCCGGTTTATTGGATTAATGTAAAAACACTATTTTTATTAACGATTGGCAAAAGCCAGACTGCAATGTCGCAAGGCCTCTTTATCACGGGCTTTGCTTTTTTATTGTGCTGCTGAGATACAGTGTATCAGCTTAATAGTGTTGTACAATTTATTAAATCTTATAAAAAACAAATGTCATTAGAAATAAGGTTTTAAATAAATCTTCATTAAGAATAATCTGATATTTTGTGAAGTTTATGGCTTGTTATATCAAAAAGACGTTTATATGTGGTTTTTTGTGCTGGATCTGATGTTTTTTTTCAGGAAATTAAAGGTAAGGCCGGAGTCGTGGAAGTGTAAGATAGCGTTAAGGTTTTTATCTTCCGAACATCACATTAACGGCAAAAGAGTGGTCAGGAAATTTAACTCTCTTTAGCTATAAAGTTTTCAACACATGCATTTTATTAAACATATTTTCTAATCATTGCAAGCAACCTTATTTTAATCATCGTAAAGATTATCAGAGTTGAAACTATCAGAGGCTCACTCTTCTTTATTCGCTGTTGGCGACTGATAAAGCGCGTTACTTCAGCGTTAAATGCCTGTATAATGGGGCAGCCTTACTAGGTTAACCTATTGATTTAGAAAGGATTATCACCTAATCATGACGCCTGGGAAGGCGACAAAGAGGAAGCTCAATGAGCGAGAAGTTACAGAAAGTCTTAGCGCGTGCCGGTCATGGTTCGCGTCGTGAAATCGAATCAATGATTGCTGCCGGCCGTGTCAGCGTTGACGGCAAGATCGCCACCTTAGGCGACCGCATCGAAAGCAGCAAATCCCTGAAAATCCGTATTGATGGCCATCTGGTTTCGATTGCTGAATCAGCATCCGAAGTCTGCCGCGTGCTGGCTTATTACAAACCGGAAGGCGAACTCTGTACCCGCAGCGATCCTGAAGGCCGCCCGACAGTGTTTGACCGTCTGCCGCGTCTGCGAGGCTCACGCTGGATTGCCGTTGGCCGTCTGGATGTCAACACCTGTGGTCTGATGCTCTTCACCACCGACGGTGAACTGGCGAACCGCCTGATGCATCCGAGCCGTGAAGTGGAACGTGAATATGCGGTACGCGTGTTTGGTCAGGTTGACGACGATAAAATTCGTCAGCTGAGCAAGGGCGTTCAGCTGGAAGATGGTCCGGCTGCGTTTAAAACCCTGAAGTTTGGTGGTGGAGAAGGCATCAACCAGTGGTACAACGTCACCCTGACCGAAGGACGTAACCGTGAGGTGCGTCGTCTGTGGGAAGCGGTCGGTGTGCAGGTCAGTCGTCTGATGCGTGTCCGTTATGGCGATATCACGTTACCAAAAGGCCTGCCACGCGGTGGCTGGACCGAGCTGGATCTGCCCGCGGTTAACTATCTGCGTAACCTGGTGGAACTGGAAGATGAAACGGTCACCAGGCTGGTGGTCGAAAAAGATCGTCGTCGTACCAAGGCGAACCAGATTCGTCGTGCTGTGAAACGCCACAACAAAGTGAGCAGCACGCCACGTCGCAATCCGGGCAGCAAACGTAACTCCGGTTAATCGAGTTGCCCGATCGCTAAAAATGCAGCCCCAGGGCTGCGTTTTTTTTCTGTTACCAGTCAATTCCCTGCTGAGCCTGTATACCGGCATCAAAGGCGTGCTTCACCGGCCGCATCTCCGTCACCGTATCCGCCATTTCAGTCAGGCTGCGATGACAGCCACGTCCGGTAATGATTACGCTCTGATGCGCCGGGCGCTGTTGCAGGGCGATAATCAAATCGTCCAGCGGCAGATAATCCATGCTGACCATATAGGTAATTTCGTCGAGCACCACAAGATCAAGCTGCGCATCGGCCAGCATCCGTTTTGCATGCTGCCACACGGCCAGACAGGCGGCGGTATCCGTTTCGCGGTTCTGCGTGTCCCAGGTGAAACCGGTTGCCATCACCTGAAACTCTACACCATGCTGTTCCAGCAGGTTACGCTCACCATTCGGCCAGTCACCTTTAATAAACTGAATCGCCGCCGCACGCTTGCCATGTCCGGTAGCGCGCAGGGCGGTGCCAAAAGCCGCAGTCGTTTTGCCTTTGCCATTGCCGGTGAACACCATCAGGATGCCACGCACCTCGGTGGCTGCCGCAATTCGCGAATCAACCTGCTCCTTTAGCCGCTGCTGACGCTGTTGATGACGATCGTCAGCCATTATTCTGCGGCTCCGGGTTTTCTGCCCGGCTGCGCATCAAAGCTGATACCGGTTTTGCGCCGGCTATCATCACCCATCAGATAAAGGTAGAGCGGCATCAGATCGGCAGGGGTTTTCAGCTTATTCGCATCTTCCTGCGGGAAGGCGCTGGCGCGCATTTTAGTCCGCGTTCCGCCCGGATTAATGCAGTTCACCCGCAGCGCCTGCATTTTATACTCATCCGCCAGCACCTGCATCATGCCTTCGGTAGCAAATTTAGAGACGGCATAAGCGCCCCAGCCCGCGCGACCGGTTCGGCCTACGCTGGAGGTGGTAAACACCAGTGAACCGGCATCTGACTTTAACAGCAGCGGCAACAGCGCCTGGGTCAGGAAGAAAGTAGCGTCAAGGTTGATGTTCATTACCTGCTGCCAGATTTGAGGGTCGAGTTCCGCCAGCGGCACGATTTCGCCGAGGATACCGGCATTGTGCAGCACGCCGTCAAGACGCGAAAACTGCTGTGACAGCTGTTCTGCTATCTGATGACAACGTTCCGGTGTCGCTTCAGCCAGATCAAACACGACGGTATGAGCAGCACATTTATTAAGTTGATCGATTGCCTCTTTGACCTGCTGAAGCTTCTCAGAGTTACGGCCCATCAGGATCACTTCAGCGCCATAACAGGCATACGTCAGCGCCGCTTCCCGGCCAATGCCATCTGAAGCGCCAGTGACCAGGATAATACGGTGATTGAGCAGGTCGCTTTTCGGTTGATAATGCACAGCGGGGTCCTCCAGCGAAAACAGCATGATTCCGCTTTATGCCTGAATTTACGAATGGGCGCAATCGCCAGACCACCCATTCTGTGCCGGCTGCTGGCATTTCAGGCGACGAAGCAGGTTAAAACGGCTAAACTGGCGAATTGTTTTTTTATTCTTTGTGACTAAGGCGACCTGATGGATTTTATTTCAACGTATGGACTGTTTTTAGCAAAAGCGGTGACGCTGGTGGTTGCCGTCGCTGCAATTGTCATGATTATTATGAATGCCGCATTACGCAAACGGGCACAAAGCGGTCAGCTTCGTCTGACCCATCTGGGTGATGACTATCAGCAGATGAAAGAGGATTTGCAGCTGGCAAAAATGAAGCCTCAGGCGCAAAAAGTCTGGCAAAAAAATCATAAAAAAAGCGAAAAGCTGAAAGCCAAAGCGGAAAAGCAGGCGGCAAAGCAAGGACAGACAGAGAGCGTTAAGCCCACGCTCTACGTTCTTGATTTCAAAGGCAGCATGGATGCCGGTGAGGTAAGCTCACTGCGTGAAGAGATTTCGGCTGTGCTGGCGGTGAAGCAGCCTGGCGATGAAGTGCTGCTGCGGCTGGAAAGCCCTGGCGGCGTGGTGCATGGCTATGGCCTGGCAGCGTCGCAGCTGCAGCGCCTGCGCGATGCGGGTCTGCGCATCACGGCGGCAGTAGATAAAGTAGCAGCCAGCGGGGGGTATATGATGGCCTGTGTGGCTGATCGCATTGTGGCGGCACCGTTCTCCATCATTGGCTCCATCGGTGTGGTTGCGCAAATCCCTAACTTCAACCGCCTGCTGAAGCGTAACAATATTGATGTTGAGCTGCATACCGCAGGACAGTACAAGCGCACGCTCACGCTGTTTGGTGAGAATACCGAAGAAGGGCGTGAGAAATTTCAGGAAGATCTGGATGAAACGCACCTGCTCTTCAAGCAGTTTGTTCACCAGATGCGCCCGTCGCTCGACATCGATCGGGTAGCAACCGGTGAGCACTGGTATGGTCGACAGGCGCTCGATCTCGGCCTGATTGACGAAATCGGCACCAGCGATGACCTGATCATCCGTCAGATGGATCAATTCAGCGTACTTGGCGTGCATTACGCCCGCCGTCGTAAAATGATGGACCGTTTTACCCGGAGCGCCGGCTCGGTGGCTGAGCGGTTGCTGCTGAAACTCTGGCAGCGCGGCGAAAAGCCACTACTCTGATGCAAAACCCGGCCTGTGCCGGGTTTTTTATTCCAGGTGATAGCGTGGTGACAGCTCGACAGCAAGGTATTTGAAGACGTTAAACACCGCCGTGGTTTTCGCGGTCGGCAGTCCATCTGCATCAAGAAAGAACGGTCCGCGAAAGACCAGCACATCCGCCTGCTGACTTACCTGATCCGCCTGCATGCCTGCTAAATAATCATCATGTTCTTTAATCAGCGCATTGGCCTTTTCCAGCAACGCCTGGTGGGAAATAGCCTGAGTTGATCTCTGCATTTATTCGCTCCTTTTTGACAGTATCCAAATCCTTTCTATATTACTGGCCTGTCACACGCTGTGACAAATCGCTCTGAACGATGAAAACCTGGCGTAAGTTCGGGCTGAGTGCTAATTAAGTTGCGTAACAGATTTTATCAGGTAGAGTGTGGGCGATTCCGATTTCAGGGATTTTGCACCGGGATGTGCGAAGAGTTCAGATGGAAAAAGCACGCTTTATCATGCGGTTGCAGCAGGCTACATCATCTGATCTGAGATTGACCCCTCCGCCTTGAAATGTTAAACAGGCGCAGCAATATTGAACCCACTGGGTTTTTGGGCATCCAATCCTCTCCCGTTAAGCAGGATGTTTTCATTAGGTAAAGGTAAATATGGGTAAAGCACTCGTTATTGTTGAGTCCCCGGCAAAGGCTAAAACAATCAATAAATACCTGGGTAGTGACTACGTGGTTAAATCCAGCGTGGGTCATATCCGGGATCTGCCGACCAGTGGTTCAACCGCGAAGAAGAGTGCTGACGCTTCGACAGATAAGAAAGTCAAAGACGCTTCAACTGACAAGAAAGTCAAAAAAGTTAAAAAAGATGAGAAAGCCGCACTCGTCAGCCGTATGGGTGTAGACCCTTATCATGGCTGGGAAGCGGACTATCAGATTCTGCCCGGCAAAGAGAAAGTCGTTGCTGAACTGAAGGCGTTAGCCGCCAATGCTGACCACATCTATCTCGCAACCGACCTTGACCGCGAAGGGGAAGCCATTGCATGGCACCTGCGGGAAGTGATCGGTGGTGATGACTCGCGCTTCAGCCGCGTGGTCTTTAACGAAATCACCAGGAATGCGATTCGTCAGGCATTTGAAAAGCCGGGCGAACTGAATATTGACCGGGTAAATGCTCAGCAGGCGCGTCGTTTCATGGACCGCGTGGTAGGCTATATGGTCTCGCCACTGCTGTGGAAAAAAATCGCCCGTGGCCTCTCGGCCGGACGTGTGCAATCTGTTGCGGTTCGCCTGGTGGTGGAACGTGAACGTGAGATCAAAGCCTTTGTTCCCGAAGAGTACTGGGAAGTTAATGCCGCACTGACTACGCCAAAAGGCGATGAACTGTCCATGGACGTGACGCACAAAGGTGATAAAGCCTTCCGTCCGGTCACTCGCGACGAGACCTATGCCGCGGTAACGCTGCTGGAAAAAGCGCGCTATGAGATCATCGACCGTGAAGATAAGCCGACCAGCAGCAAGCCGGGCGCACCTTATATCACCTCGACACTGCAGCAGGCTGCCAGTACCCGCCTGGGCTTTGGCGTGAAGAAAACGATGATGATGGCTCAGCGCCTGTACGAAGCCGGTCACATCACTTATATGCGTACCGACTCGACCAACCTGAGTCAGGATGCGGTCGCGATGGCGCGTGGCTATATCGAAAGCAATTTCGGTAAAAAGTATCTGCCTGAAACCGCCATTACTTACGCCAGCAAAGAGAATTCCCAGGAAGCGCACGAAGCGATTCGTCCTTCCGATGTGGAAGTGGTGGCGGAAAAGCTGAAGGATATGGAAGCCGATGCGCAGAAACTCTATCAGCTGATCTGGCGTCAGTTTGTTGCCTGTCAGATGACACCAGCAAAATATGATTCCAGCACCATTACAGCGGCGGCAGGTGAATTTAAACTCAAAGCAAAAGGCCGTATTCTGCGTTTCGATGGCTGGACCAAAGTCATGCCAGCGCTGCGTAAGAATGATGAAGATCGTACATTGCCTGCCGTCAGCGTGGGTGATGTTCTGGATCTGCAACAGCTTCTTCCGGGGCAGCACTTCACCAAGCCACCGGCGCGTTTCAGCGAAGCGTCACTGGTGCGTGAACTTGAGAAACGCGGCATTGGTCGTCCATCCACGTACGCAGCCATAACTTCAACCATTCAGGATCGCGGCTACGTGCGGGTAGAAAACCGCCGCTTCTATGCGGAAAAAATGGGTGAAATCGTCACCGATCGTCTGGAAGAGAACTTCCGCGAACTGATGAACTACGATTTCACTGCCCGTATGGAGAGCAACCTCGATCAGGTGGCCAATAACGAGGCACAATGGAAAGCAGTTCTCGATCACTTCTTCGCCGACTTTACTCAGCAGCTTGAGCTGGCTGAGAAAGATCCTGAAGAAGGAGGCATGCAGCCGAACCAGATGGTGCTGACCTCGATTGAGTGTCCGACCTGTAGCCGTCAGATGGGAATCCGTACCGCCAGTACCGGTGTTTTCCTGGGTTGTTCCGGCTATGCGCTGCCGCCTAAAGAACGCTGCAAACAGACCATCAATCTGATTCCGGAAAATGAAGTCCTCAATATTCTGGAAGGAGATGATGCTGAAACCAACGCCCTGCGTGCCCGTCGTCGCTGCCAGAAGTGTGGCACCGCGATGGACAGCTACCTGATCGACAACGAACGTAAACTGCACGTCTGTGGCAATAACCCCGAGTGTGACGGTTACGAAATCGAGAAGGGCGAGTTCCGCATTAAAGGCTATGACGGCCCGGTGGTGGAGTGCGAGAAGTGTGGTTCTGAGATGCACCTGAAGATGGGACGCTTTGGTAAATACATGGCGTGCACCAACGAAGAGTGCAAAAACACCCGCAAGATTCTGCGCAGTGGTGAAGTTGCACCGCCGAAAGAAGATCCGGTTCCGTTGCCAGAGCTGGCGTGTGATAAGTCCGATGCTTACTTCGTGTTGCGTGACGGCGCAGCGGGTGTTTTCCTCGCGGCCAACACCTTCCCAAAATCACGCGAAACACGTGCACCGCTGGTGGAGGAGCTTCAGCGCTTCAAAGATCGTCTGCCCGAGAAGCTGAAATATCTGGCCGACGCGCCAGCAGCCGACCCTGAAGGCAATAAAACGCTGGTGCGCTTCAGCCGCAAAACCAAACAGCAATATGTCTCTTCTGAAAAAGAGGGTAAGGCAACCGGCTGGTCCGCCTTCTATATAGATGGCAAGTGGCAGGAAGCGAAAAAGTAATTCACAGGCCAGCATTTGCTGGCCTTCTTCTTACTGTGCTTGCCCGATTTGACCACTGACACTGACACTGACACTGACACTGACAACGCACCACATCCAGGCCAGCGCTCGCTGGCCTTTTTCTGAGCCTTATATCAATCCGTTCTACTCTGTCACTTAAACTGATATAGTTGTTATAGCATTTCCGACCTTTCCTGATGCATAGCATTTCTTGAACCTTGCGACTATACGTCAAGCGGGGATGCGACTCTGTAACTTACCGGGATGGAATAGATATGAAATTACAGCAGTTGCGCTATATCGTCGAAGTGGTGAACCATAATCTCAATGTCTCTTCGACAGCGGAAGGTCTCTACACCTCTCAACCCGGCATCAGCAAACAGGTGCGTATGCTGGAAGATGAGCTGGGCGTGCAAATTTTTGCCCGCAGCGGTAAACATCTCACTCAGGTGACGCCTGCAGGGGAAGAGATCATCCGTATAGCGCGTGAAGTCCTCTCAAAAGTGGATGCGATCAAATCCGTGGCCGGCGAGCACACCTGGCCGGATAAAGGCTCGCTTTATGTCGCTACCACACATACCCAGGCACGTTACGCACTGCCAGGTGTGATCAAGGGATTTATCGAACGCTATCCGCGTGTTTCTTTACATATGCATCAGGGTTCACCAACCCAGATCGCCGAAGCGGTCTCCAAGGGCAATGCGGATTTCGCGATAGCCACTGAAGCCCTGCATCTCTATGACGATCTCATCATGCTGCCGTGCTACCACTGGAACCGTGCGATTGTCGTCACGGCGGATCATCCGCTGGCCGGGAAGGGGCAGGTGAGCATCGAAGAACTGGCTGAATATCCACTGGTGACCTACACCTTTGGCTTTACAGGGCGCTCAGAACTCGACACGGCCTTTAATCGGGCAGGGTTAACACCTCGTATCGTCTTCACCGCTACTGATGCCGACGTCATCAAAACCTATGTCCGTTTAGGTCTGGGCGTAGGGGTTATTGCCAGTATGGCGGTTGACCCGGTGGCCGATCCTGACCTGATTCGTATTGAAGCCGCCGATATCTTTACCAACAGTACCACTAAGATTGGCTTCCGCCGCAGCACCTTCCTGCGTAGCTATATGTATGATTTTATCCAGCGTTTTGCGCCACACCTGACCCGCGACGTGGTAGATACCGCCGTGGCGCTGCGCTCAAACGAAGACATTGAGGCGATGTTTAAGGACATTAAGCTGCCATTTAAATAGCGTTGATGCTCTTCGCGACAACATAAGGCTGCCTGGTGCAGCCTTTTTTGTTGCCAGGCATTAGCGCCAAATGAGAATCAAAAGTTGTTATGGTTTTTTTGTAAATGAAACATAGATCACATGTTTTTCGGTTGGGCTTTCTTAAATGCGAAATACAACACACTTTTAACGATGTCACTTTGCGACTCGCCAGGATTATTCCCATACTCCAGTTAAGAGCTGATATGTGAAGCCAGTAAACATAAGGTTCTTTAGATGAGTCTTTAGTTTTGAATGGATCTTTTTTTAAATTAACTCAAATTTACCAGCTGACTGTTTAATTAAATATTCGTTCAGGAGTTAATGATTTCTTACGTTACTTAAGCCTATTGATTAATACCGTTAATCGTTTTACTCAATAAAAATAACTGGATTTTTGGCCTTAACGCGTTTAGGATTACTCCTAAATCTTAATCGATGTTATCAATCATTTTGTTGAGAGTGATTATCAAAAACTATGAATACACGACTGACCGTACAACCGGGTTTCCCGGTAAAAAGCACCAAGGTTGAGCGTACTGGCAATACCCGTCGCAATGCCTGGTTAACCGTATTCGCTGCCTCTGCGCTGTTCTGGGTGGTTGTAGCGTTAATGATTTGGCGTATCTGGGGCTAAAGCCATGTGGGCACATACACTCAGTCATAAACGTTCTTTGACCACGGGTCAGCACAAGCCAGTATCCTGCAAAGGAAAAGAAGCTCTTGCAAAGGACGAAAAAGTGTCTATCCCCAAGTCATGGGATTTGAGTGATAACCAGCGACTGTTTATTGAGTCGTTTCTGGACCCTGAAAACAAATAACGTTGTAAGACCATCTATTCGTCACTGCTCTTTTATAACCGGAGTTCCCGGTGGGCTTTTAAATGCCCCTTTCCACCTCCTGTAAGACCAAAGGGTGTCGCCGATTGACAGGCGACCACAAAAACTTTTACGCCCGATTACGGCGAAGGAGTGTACCAAATGAATATTATTAAAATGTCCTGGCTTAGCGCGTATGCTTTCTCCTTTGCGTTCTGGTCTGCGGCGGTGTGGATAACGCTGTAATCTGAATTAAATCACCTCTTTCTGATGCCTCGTGTTCTCACGGGGCATTTTCGTTTTCGGCGATTGTAGCAATTTGTGTTGTAATCAAAACGTTAACGAATTTGTGGTCTATCTTTAACATAAACCTTTGTCTCACTAAGGTTTAAGACCATGAACGAAAAAGGAGGAGCTATGTCGTCTACCCTACGCGAGCTGAGTCAGGAAATATTGCAGGTCGACACCAACAAATATCACATCTTCAGTCTTCCCCGCGCGGCTCAACATCTCGGCAACATCGATAGCCTGCCAAAATCTCTTAAAGTTCTGCTGGAAAATCTACTGCGCTGGCAGGATGGCGACTCTGTCACTACAGAGGACATCCAGGCGCTGGTTGACTGGCAGAAAGATGCTCATGCCGACCGCGAAATCGCCTACCGGCCAGCCCGCGTATTAATGCAGGACTTTACCGGCGTCCCGGCCGTGGTCGACCTGGCGGCCATGCGCGAAGCGGTGAATCGTCTGGGCGGCGATGTAGCTAAAGTGAATCCGCTGTCGCCTGTCGATCTGGTTATCGACCACTCGGTCACCGTGGACCATTTTGGTGATGATGACGCTTTTGAAGAGAACGTCCGGCTGGAGATGGAGCGTAACCATGAGCGCTACGTTTTCCTTCGTTGGGGTCAGAAAGCGTTTGATAAGTTCCGCGTTGTGCCGCCGGGAACCGGCATCTGCCATCAGGTGAACCTGGAATATCTCGGCAAGGCGATCTGGCATGAAACCCTCAATGGCGAAGAGTATGCCTGGCCCGACACGCTGGTTGGTACCGATTCTCACACCACCATGATCAATGCGCTCGGCGTGCTGGGATGGGGAGTAGGGGGCATCGAAGCTGAAGCAGCCATGCTGGGTCAGCCTGTCTCCATGTTGATCCCGGATGTCGTAGGTTTCAAACTCACCGGCAAACTGCGCGCAGGCATTACCGCAACCGACCTCGTTCTGACCGTTACTCAGATGCTGCGTAAGCATGGCGTCGTCGGCAAATTCGTTGAGTTTTACGGTGACGGCCTGGCCGATCTGCCGCTGGCCGACCGTGCGACCATCGCCAACATGGCACCGGAGTATGGTGCGACCTGCGGATTCTTCCCGGTCGACGACGTCACGCTGAGCTACATGACGCTGACCGGACGTGATGCCGATCAGGTCGCCTTAGTGGAAGCCTATGCCAGAGCGCAGGGTCTGTGGCGTAATCCCGGCGATGAGCCGCGTTTTACCAGTACCCTGGCACTGGATATGAACCAGGTAGAGTCGAGCCTGGCCGGACCCAAACGTCCGCAGGACAGGGTGTCGCTGGGCGATGTGCCCGCCGCGTTTGATGCCAGCAATGAGCTGGAAGTGAATCAGGCGCAAAAACCGCATAAAACTATTGAGTATACCGATAGCGACACCGGCCTGACTCACACACTGACCGATGGCGCGGTGGTGATCAGTGCGATTACCTCCTGTACCAACACCTCTAACCCAAGTGTGCTGATGGCAGCCGGTTTACTGGCGAAGAAAGCGGTAGAGCGTGGTCTGAAACGTCAGCCGTGGGTTAAAGCCTCGCTGGCACCCGGTTCCAAAGTGGTTTCCGATTATCTGGCCGTCGCGCAGCTGACCTCGTATCTCGACGAGCTGGGCTTTAACCTGGTAGGCTATGGCTGCACCACCTGTATTGGTAACTCCGGTCCGCTGAAAGATGAGATTGAGTCTGCGATCAAAGCGGGCGATCTCACGGTCGGTGCTGTTTTATCCGGCAACCGCAACTTTGAAGGTCGTATTCATCCGCTGATTAAAACCAACTGGCTGGCTTCGCCGCCGCTGGTGGTGGCTTACGCGCTGGCGGGTAACATGAAGATCAACCTGCAGACGGAGCCGCTGGGCCACGATCGCCAGGGACAGCCGGTCTATCTGAAAGATATCTGGCCGTCGCCGGAAGAGATAGCCACAGCCGTGCAGCAGGTCACCAGCGATATGTTCCACAAAGAATACGCCGAAGTCTTCGATGGCACGCCAGAGTGGCAGGCGATCAGGGTCAGTGAAGCGGCAACGTACGACTGGGATGAAGGCTCGACCTACATTCGCCTGTCACCGTTCTTTGATGATATGGAGAAAGAGCCTAAGCCGGTGCAGGATATTCGCGGTGCGCGGGTGCTCGCCATATTGGGCGATTCTGTCACCACGGACCATATCTCACCAGCGGGTAGCATTAAAGCGGAAAGTCCCGCCGGACGCTATCTGCTGTCACACGGCGTTGAGCGCAACGACTTTAACTCTTATGGGTCGCGTCGCGGTAACCATGAAGTGATGATGCGCGGCACGTTTGCCAATATTCGTATCCGCAATGAGATGGTGCCAGGCGTGGAGGGCGGCTATACCCGACACTACCCGAGTGACGAACAGCTGGCCATCTACGATGCGGCGATGAAATATCAGGCGGAAGGCGTGCCGCTGGCGGTCATTGCAGGCAAGGAGTACGGCTCTGGTTCAAGCCGCGACTGGGCTGCTAAAGGGCCACGTCTGCAGGGGGTAAGGGTCGTGATTGCCGAATCGTTTGAGCGTATTCACCGCTCTAACCTGATTGGGATGGGCATTCTGCCACTGGAGTTCCCGCAGGGCGTGACCCGCAAAACGCTGGGGCTGACCGGTGAAGAGTACATCGACGTGGAAGATCTTCAGGCACTGACGCCAGGCTGCAGCGTGAAAGTCACGCTGACCCGTGCTGACGGCAGTAAAGAAGAGCTGGACACCCGCTGTCGCATCGATACCGGTAATGAGCTGACCTATTACCGCAACGACGGCATCCTGCACTACGTTATCCGCAATATGCTGGACTGACAAAAAAGCCGGGGAGACCCGGCTTTTTCATTTATGACTTCGGCAGCAGATGCCCCATCTTTTCCGCTTTCGTATCCAGATAGTGCGCATTCTTCGGATTACGTCCCACGACCAGCGGCACACGTTCAATAATGTTGATCCCGGCTTCGCTGAGGATCTCCACTTTGCGCGGATTGTTGGTCAGCAGGCGTACTTCATTCACGCCCAGCAGTTTGAACATATCTGCGCACAGGGTGAAGTCGCGCTCATCGGCGGCAAAACCAAGCTGATGGTTCGCTTCTACGGTGTCATAACCTTTATCCTGCAATGCGTAGGCGCGGATCTTATTCAGCAGACCAATATTACGGCCTTCCTGACGGTGATAGAGCAGCGCGCCGCGACCTTCTTCTGCGATGGCATTGAGCGCGGCTTCCAGTTGAAAACCACAGTCGCAACGCAGGCTGAAGAGTGCATCGCCGGTCAGGCATTCAGAGTGAACGCGCGCCAGTACCGGCTCGTTGTCATTAATATCGCCAAAGACCAGTGCAACATGGTCATGTCCGGTTGCCAATTCTTCAAAACCAACCATCAGGAAATCTCCCCATGGCGTGGGCAGTTTGGCTTCTGCCACCCGTTTAAGCTGCATGTGACTCTCCAGAACCTTCAGAGGATGCACTATCATCATGATAGCGCACAGGCCAGTGTGGCCTGACAAACGTGCAATATTGTGCCACAACCCGTAAGCGGGCTGGTAATCTCTGCGACCAATTGCAGTGATAAAGCACAATTATCCAATCGGCAACGGTTATGTTATTCTTTTTTAAGCTAAAGTTATGCAAAGGTTGCCATTTGACACCAGGATAAGGGAAGAGGATGTTTAAGATTTCGCGTCGTACCACCTTCGGAATGCTACTGTTGCTCATCATGCCGGTTGCCGTCTGGCTTACCGGCTGGCGCTGGCAGCCAGGTGAAAGCAATGCGCTGCTGAAAGGTCTCTTCTGGATGACGGAAACCGTCACCAATCCGTGGGGTATTGTCACCAGCGTGCTGCTGAGCGCCTGGATGCTCTGGTGCCTGCGCTTTCGCCTGAAGCCTGCCATCCTGCTGCTGCTGATCATGAACGCCACTATTCTGGCGGGACAATACACCAAATCTTTTATCAAAGAGCAGATTCAGGAGCCGCGTCCCTATGTGATCTGGCTGGAGCAGCATCATGGGCTGAATGAGAAGACGTTTTACGAACTGAAGCGTAAACAGCGTGGTGAGATGGTGACGTCACTGATTGCCGATGAGACGCAGATTCCGGGCTGGCTGAAACGACACTGGGCATTTGAAACCGGCTTTGCTTTTCCGTCGGGGCATACTATGTTTGCCGCCAGCTGGGCACTACTGGCACTGGGGCTGCTCTGGCCGCGTCGGCATTATAAAACCGTGGTGGTGATTTTCCTGTGGGCGATGGGCGTGATGGCGAGCCGCCTGCTACTGGGCATGCACTGGCCGCGCGATCTGGCGATGGCAACCGTGCTCTCCTGGTTGCTGGTCACCGTTGCGACGTGGCTGGCGCAGCGCTTCTGCGGCCCCCTGACGCTGCCGCCGGAAGAGCAAAAAGAGGTGGCACAGCGGGAGCCCTGATTGTAATTCTCCCTTGAGACCCCATATTATTAGTCGGGCCGGCGCAAAAGCGACTCGCCCGATGCTGCTGGGAGCAGCATTTATGCTGGATTTTTGGCATAATTCTATCCGATAACCTCACAACAGGATGCACTGTGAAATATTTGCTGATTTTTTTAGTGGTACTGGTCATTTTTATCATTTCCGTCACCTTAGGTGCGCATAACGATCAGGTCATTACTTTTAATTATCTGCTGGCGCAGGGTGAGTTCAGCATCTCGACGTTACTGGCATCCCTGTTTGGCGCAGGTTTTGTGCTTGGCTGGGTCATCTGCGGGCTGTTCTGGTTACGGACCCGTGTTTCACTGGCCAATGCCAACCGTAAAATTAAGCGTATGCAGACGCAAATTGAGCAGGGCACCGCCCTGGCGACCACGCCATCTTCTCCGGCTGGCCGGGAATAATCCTCAATGCATGAATTGCTGTTTCTGTTACTGCCGGTTGCGGCTGCCTATGGCTGGTATATGGGCCGCCGCAGCGCGCATCAGGATAAGCAACAGGAAGCCAACAGGCTGTCACGTGAATATGTGGCGGGCGTCAATTTCCTGCTCTCAAATCAGCAGGACAAAGCCGTTGATCTGTTCCTCGACATGCTAAAAGAGGACAGCGGCACGGTAGAGGCACATCTGACGCTGGGTAACCTGTTCCGATCGCGTGGAGAAGTCGACCGCGCTATCCGTATCCATCAGGCTTTAATGGAAAGTGCTTCCCTGAGCTACGAGCAGCGTCTGCTTGCCGTTCAGCAGCTGGGTCGCGACTATATGGCGGCGGGCTTATATGACCGCGCAGAAGATATGTTTAAGCAGCTCACCGATGAAACGGATTTTCGTATTGGCGCGCTACAGCAGCTGTTGCTGATTCATCAGGCCACCAGTGACTGGCAACAGGCCATCGAGGTCGCAGAACGCCTGGTTAAGCTCGGCAAAGAGAAACAGAAAGGCGAAATCGCCCACTTCTACTGTGAACTGGCGTTACAGGCGATGAGCAGCGACGATCTGGATCGTGCCATGAGTCTGCTGAAGAAAGGGGAGGCGGCCGATCGCAACAGTGCACGCATCTCTATCATGATGGGCCGTATTCTGATGGAAAAAGAAGACTTCGCCAGAGCGGTGAGCCATCTCCAGCGCGTGCTGGATCAGGATAAAGAGCTGGTGAGTGAAACGCTGGGCATGCTGGAGACCTGTTTCCAGCGGCTCAATCAGCATGACGCATGGGCAGACTTTCTGCAGCGCTGTGTGGAACAGAACACCGGCGCGGCAGCGGAACTTTATCTTTCAGATATTCTTGAACAGCAGCAGGGCGCTGAAGCGGCACAAAATTACATCAGTCGTCAGCTTGAGCGGCATCCGACAATGCGTGTTTTCCATCGTCTGATGGATTTGAACCTGCGTGAAGCAGAAGATGGCCGGGCCAAAGAAAGTCTGATGGTACTGCGCGACATGGTGGGTGAACAGATCCGCACCAAGCCACGCTATCGCTGCCAGAAGTGTGGTTTTACCGCACATGCGCTTTACTGGCACTGTCCATCCTGCCGGACGTGGTCTTCAGTAAAGCCTATCCGCGGTCTCGACGGCCAGTAAAGCAGCCATTATAACTGAATCAGCACCCTTAATAGTTACAACATACTATAAAGGTAATAACCAGGAGGCTTCAGCAGAAGTACATTTATTGCCTGGCAGAGGGGCACCGGCGATTGTGATGACCAGACACCGCAGGTAGAATGCTTGCCGTTTGTCAATCGCGCCTGCGGGTGCTCACTGCAGAGGAAATGCCATGCCTTCACCCCACAACGTGACCGCTTCGCCGATTCTGGTAGCGCTGGATTATCATGACCTCGACAGCGCGTTGCGTTTTGTCGACCAGATCGATCCCAGCAGTTGCCGCCTGAAAGTGGGCAAAGAGATGTTTACGCTGTTTGGTCCTTCGCTGGTTAACACTCTGCAGCAGCGCGGCTTTGAGCTGTTCCTCGATCTTAAATTTCATGATATTCCTAACACCACCGCGCATGCCGTGGCTGCCGCGGCCGATCTTGGCGTCTGGATGGTCAATGTCCATGCCAGCGGCGGGGCGCGGATGATGAATGCGGCGCGTGAGGCGCTGCTTCCCTTTGGTAAAGATGCGCCCCTGCTGATTGCGGTGACCGTACTGACCAGCATGGATGCCGACGATCTCAGAGAGCTGGGCATTACGCTTTCACCTGCCGAACAGGCAGAGCGACTGGCAAAGCTGACCCAGTCGTGCGGACTGGATGGTGTGGTCTGTTCCGCACATGAAGCGGTCCGCTTCAAACAGGCGCTGGGTCAGGCGTTTGCGCTGGTCACGCCGGGGATTCGTCCGGCAGGCAGCGATGCCGACGATCAGCGTCGTATCATGACACCGCAACAGGCGAAGCAGGCGGGCGTGGACTACATGGTTATCGGGCGTCCGATTACGCAGTCCGCCGATCCCGCCGCCGCCCTGCAGGCGATCCTGGACAGTCTGGAGACACAATAATGGCGAATGACAATCCACTGGTTTACTCAACCGACAGCGGGCGCATAACGCAGCCTGAGCCAAAAGCGGAACGGCCAAAAGGGGATGGTGTTGTGCGGATCCAGCGTCAGACCAGCGGACGCAAGGGCAAAGGCGTCTGCCTGATCACCGGCATCGACCTGGATGATGCGGCTCTGACGATGCTGGCAGCTGAACTGAAAAAGAAGTGCGGCTGTGGCGGTTCGGTAAAAGAGGGCGTTATTGAGATTCAGGGCGATAAACGCGACTTACTGAAAACGCTGCTGGAAGCCAAAGGAATGAAGGTCAGACTGGCGGGCGGCTGAATAAAAAAAATCGGGCTACCAGAGTAGCCCGATTGTCATGCAGATGCTTAGCGTAGCCGATTATTCTTTTAATAAGATCCTTAGTGGACCTGATGACCGATAATACCACCGACAGCGGCACCACCGACTGTGCCGAGTGCGCTACCATTGGTCAATACTGAACCACCAATTGCACCCGCGCCCGCGCCAATCGCGGTGTTGCGGTCACGTTTAGACCAGTTAGAACAGCCGCTCAGTGCAACAGCTAACGTGGTCGCCAGTACAACGGCAGTGATTCGTTTCATTGTTGTTGTCATATGCTTCTCCTTTGATGTGCTCACAGAGGCAACACTCTTAGTATAGCTCCGATATTTACTCAGCCCGCTTGTGTCGCATCATTGCCGCATCCGTGTCGGCATCGAAATGTGATCACCATGGACAAACCGTTTGTAGCGGGTGAGGCACAATGCCGGATCCGACAGGTCCACGCATTGCCTGAGAAGATTCTAAGCATTCTGGATAAATCCCGAAGATAGAAAATTCTTAAATCACCACACATTTTTGGATTCACAGCCATTCCTTCTGCGTTTATAGCCATTTGCTCCATAACCCTTTGGCGTCTGACTCCGCAAAATTCAGGGACGATTGTCAGCAGGAGAAAAGGCATGCTGGAACATCTTAAACAACAGGTTCTGGAAGCGAATCTGGATTTACCCAAATATAACCTGGTGACCTTCACCTGGGGCAATGTCAGCGCGGTTGATCGCGAACAGGGTTTGCTGGTGATTAAACCCTCAGGCGTAAGCTATGACGTGATGAAGCGCGACGATATGGTTGTAGTCGATCTGGCGACTGGTGAGGTGGCAGAAGGGGATAAACGACCATCATCGGATACGGCGACGCACCGCGCGCTCTATCTTGCCTGGCCGGAGGTGGGCGGTATCGTCCATACTCACTCGCGGCATGCCACTATCTGGGCGCAGGCCGGACGCCCCATTCCGGCATGGGGAACCACCCACGCTGATGACTTCTATGGCGAGATTCCCTGTACCCGCGCAATGCGCAATGAAGAGATTCAGCACGACTACGAGTGGAATACTGGCCAGGTGATCATCGAGACCTTCGCGCAGCGTGAATTGTCACCCTTGGCGATCCCGGCGGTGCTGGTTAACTCCCATGGCCCCTTTGCGTGGGGGAAAGATGCCCATGCCGCCGTGCACAGCGCGGTTGTGCTGGAAGAGGTGGCCTATATGGGTCTGTTCAGCCAGCAACTGACCGCTAACCTCCCGCCTATCAATCAGACGCTGCTTGATTTGCACTATCTGCGAAAGCATGGCGAGAACGCCTGGTACGGCCAGAAATAACAGGCGGGGCGCCATGGCGTCCCGTTTTTTGTCTCTTATGAAACGGGTATGGCGATCCCCATCATAGTTAACAAAACAAAGCATCAATAAAATAAAGCACCGTTTCAATCTATTGAATCGATCACTGTTTTGATTACCTCAAGTCACTACTTTGCCTGCATCGCCTTCGGGCACTTCCAGCTCTATCCTCTGGCATAGCAAAGGTGACATTAATATGCACATCAAACGGGCAATAGATAAACTTCCGGGTGGCATGATGCTCATACCGCTGTTTATCGGTGCACTCTGTCACACCTTCTCACCAGGAGCCGGGAAATATTTCGGTTCTTTCACCAACGGTCTGATTACCGGCACCGTGCCCATCCTGGCCGTCTGGTTCTTCTGTATGGGGGCATCGATAAAACTCAGCGCCACTGGAACAGTACTGCGTAAATCAGGCACGCTGGTGCTCACTAAAATTGCCGTGGCACGGGTGGTAGCGGCAATCGCCTCGCGGGTGATGCCGAAAAAAGGCGTAGAAGTGGGGATGTTTGCCGGCTTATCGACGCTGGCGCTGGTCGCCGCGATGAATATGACCAATGGCGGTCATTATGCCTCCATCATGCAACAGTATGGTTCCAGAGAAGAAGCGGGCGCCTTCGTATTGATGTCGCTGGAGTCCGGGCCATTGATGACCATGGTGATTCTGGGCACCGCCGGCATCGCCTCATTCGAGCCGCACGTGTTTGTCGGCGCGATCCTGCCGTTCGTGGTCGGCTTTGCATTAGGGAATCTTGATCCGGAGTTGCGCGACTTCTTCGGAAAAGCGGTACATACGCTGATTCCCTTCTTCGCTTTTGCCCTGGGTAACACCATTAACCTTGGGGTGATTGCGGAAACCGGTCTGCCGGGCATCATGCTGGGCGTAGCAGTCATCATCATTACCGGCATCCCGCTTATTCTGGCCGATCGGCTGATTGGCGGGGGAGATGGCACGGCTGGCGTGGCCGCTTCCAGTACGGCAGGCGCGGCGGTGGCAACACCGGTGCTGATTGCCGAAATGCTGCCGCATTTTAAACCGGTTGCCCCGGCGGCCACGGCACTGGTTGCCACTTCCGTGATTGTAACCTCTGTGCTGGTGCCCATCATCACCGCCATCTATTCAAAACGTCTTAAGCGTCTTCATGTTGCCGTCGGGCAGCGTGCCGCTATTAAGTAACCCGCCTAATCAATCCCCGACGCGCCAGTCGGGGATCACTCTGGATTTTATGTTGTAAATCAATCTCTCATTTGGTCTGGCCTCACTCTGCATTACGCTGATGTGGCGTATTTAACGCATCAAAATATAAACAGAGGATGAGACAATGACAGTTATTAACCAACCAACGTGCAGATTATTTACCGAAGTCGGCAACACTACGCAGTTAGTCGCCTATTACGAAGAGGGGCGTCGTACCATGTGGATGATGCTGCGCGCTCAGCCCCGTCCAAGCTTCAACCACGAACTGATTGAGGAGATCATGAACCTGAGCTATGCCGCTCAGCGGGCCGGTCTGCCAATCGATTTCTGGGTCACCGGCTCACTGGTGCCGCAGATGTTTAACGCCGGTGGCGATCTGCGCTTCTTCGTCGAGTGCATTCGCAATAACCGTCGTGAGGCGTTGCGAGCTTATGCCCGTGCCTGTGTGGACTGCATCCATTCAGCAGCACGCGGTTTTGACACCGGCGCGGTGACGCTGGCGATGATTGAAGGCAGTGCGCTGGGCGGTGGATTTGAAGCGGCGCTGGCGCATCACTTCATTCTGGCGCAGAACAACGCGCGGATGGGCTTCCCGGAAATTGCCTTTAACCTGTTTCCCGGCATGGGCGGCTACTCGCTGGTGGCACGTCGTTCCGGCATGAAGCTGGCAGAGGAGTTAATCTGTGAAGGGGAGTCCCATAGCGCGGAGTGGTATGAGACGCGCGGACTGGTGGATAAAGTCTTCCAGCCTGGCGACAGCTATCGCGCCACACGCACCTTTATCGATACGTTACGGCCTAAGCTCAATGGCGTGCGGGCAATGCTGAAAGCGCGTCAGCGCGTGCTGCAACTGTCACGCGCTGAGCTGATGGATATCACTGAAGATTGGGTGGATTATGCCTTCACTATCGAACCCAAAGATATTGCTTACATGGAACGCCTGGTACAGTTACAAAACCGCCACAGCGCATCATTGCGTAAAGCGGGTTAATCTACACCAGCGTTAAACGCGGGCAGGATGCTTAGCCAGCCAATGCCCAAATTGTTCCGCGGGCATTGGTTTTGCGTAATAGTAACCCTGACGCCCATCGACACCACTTTTGAGGACAAATTTCTCTTCATCCAGGGTCTCAATACCCTCAGCGATTACCTGCAAATCGAGCGCCTTGGCGACGGCGACGATAGCACGCACCAGCGATTGTGAAACCGGTTGCTTGTTAATATCGCGGATAAAGCTCTGGTCGAGTTTGATGGCATTGATTGGCACGCGTGCCAGCTGAGAAAGCGAGGAGTAACCGGTGCCAAAGTCATCCAGGTGCACCTGTGCGCCCAGTTCCTGAAACTGCTTCATCAGTGTCAGCGCTTCAGTTTCATTCTCAATCAGGCAGCTTTCGGTCAGCTCAATATCGATGGGACAGTCGGTGATATTAGCCTCGTGCAGCGCCTGTTTCAGGTCAGTGTAGATGCTCTGATCAATCAACTGACGGGCCGAAACGTTGACGGCGACGCGCAGAAAAATGCCCTGCTCACGCCAGGCGATAATCTGCTTCAGCACGTTGAGCATGACCCAACGTCCCAGCGGCACAATCAGCCCTGACTCTTCAGCATAGGGAATAAAGTCAGCGGGCGAGACCAGACCACGTTCTGGTGAGTTCCAGCGTACCAGTGCTTCAGCGCTGCGGACCTGGCCGTCGCTGTCGATTTTTGGCTGATAGTGCACCAGCAGATGATCCAGTTCCAGTGCCTTGCGCAGGTTAGTATCCAGCCACAGATACTCAAAGACCCGCTGGTTCATCTCTGCCGCAAACACGCAGAACTTGCCGCGGCCGTTTTCTTTGGCGTGATACATCGCGGTGTCCGCGTTGCGAATCAGGCTCTCGCGATCGTCGCCGTGCAGCGGCGCGAAAGCGATACCAATAGAACAGCCGCTGTAAACTTCGATTAGCCCGATACGGAAAGGCTGACGCAGCCGCTCAAGAATGCGGGAAGACATAGCCTCAAGCGCCGCCTGACTGGTGTGCTCAGCCAGCACCACAAATTCGTCGCCACCCAGACGGCCCAGGGTCTGGTCTTTACCCAGACAGCTGAGGATGGCCAGTGAAACTGCCTGCAGCAACTGATCGCCGAACATATGACCGTAGGCGTCGTTCACTTTTTTAAAATTATCGAGGTCGAGATAAACCACGCCGGTCTCATCACCCCTGGATCGCTCCAGCGCCAGGCTAATCTGTTGATGAATGGCGTTGCGATTGGGTAAGCCGGTCACCGTATCGGTGTTTGCCAACACCCGCAGACGTTCCTGGGCGCGTCGCTCCTCAGTGATGTCTGTGCCAGAACAGATGAGGAAAATTTCATTTTTGCCACTGCCGCTGTGAACAAACTTATTACGAAACAGAAAGAGTCGCTGACCTTTTTTGGTTTTGACCCAGCGCTCAACCTCATAAGAGTTACCGTCACGGAAGAAGCCTGCAATGTTGCGTCGTGACTGTGAGGCTTCCTGTTTAGTCATAAAAAGCTGGAAGACGTTACGGCCAATAACCTCGTGCTCATTCAGGCCGGTATATTCTTCACTCAGGCGGTTAAAACGTTGAATATTGCCGCGCTGATCGAGGATTACAATCACCGAATTAGCTTCAGAAACCACCTGTTCAGCAAACGACAGCCCCAGGGTTAAATCGCGGGCAACTGCAGACGTATCGCCCCACGCAGAGGCGGTGCCGGCCCATGAAGCCTGATTCACTTTACGTCCGACAAAATGCATCGGCACATCAATGCCCTGAAGGGTCATAGTCAGATTGATGCTTGAGGTGATGACCGGCATCGCGCGGATCATTGCGGCCTGGCCGGGGGTCAGCGGCAGGGCGATATTGGTTTGTGATGACTCATCTTCGGCAAAATGCAACGCATCGCTGTCCGCGGTCAGACGCCAATGAGGGCTGGTTGTACCAAAAAGAGTGTACAACAACGTTTGCCCGTGTTCATCGGTCATGGAAACTTCCTCCGGGAAGTGCTCTGCAGGCGTTATCTCATTATTTTAGCAACAGTATTCATCATCTGACGCCAGCACAAGATGCAAACCAAATATATTTTTTCATCCAGATAAGAATGGCACAAAAAAGCCCCGGCGGCGCGGGGCTGTGGCGAGCGGTCAGCAGGGACATTTACCCAGTTTACCCGCCTGGCTGGGGAAGCGGGCGTCCAGGCAGTAACGGTGGAAATCGCGCTCGTTCATCGGCGGCTGGTCGGGATGATGCAGATGCATATGCTGCAGATACTTTTCATAATCCTGGACCCCGACCATTAAGCGGAAGCACTGTTGCAGACCGCGCCAGAATCCCCGCCAGCTGCGTGCCTGGGGCATCGGCGAAGCCGTCAGGTGGCAGCGGATAATCTGCCACTCACCCTGTGGACGATGGCCCTGATGAATGGCATCAGACATGACGCACCGCCTTGTTGCGCAGTGCCACCGGCGTCTCGCTGGTGGTCGGCACTGCACTGTTCAGCGCACGACGAATCACAAAGAACGCGGCGACCAGCATCGTGACCGCCACCAGCATAAAGAAGGCGCACAGCGCCGCATTAATCTGATTGCTGAACACGATGGTCTGCATATCCGCCACGCTTTTTGCTGGCGCAATGATCACACCGTCATCCAGCCCTTTGCGAAATTTATTCGCCTGGGCCAGGAAGCCAATGGACGGTTTTTCGTGAAAAATTTTCTGCCAGCCCGCGGTCATCGAAGTGATAAACAGCCAGACGGTGGGCAGAATAGTCACCCAGGCGTAGCGCTGCTTTTTCATTTTGAACAGCACGACGGTGCCAAGAATCAGCGCCATCGACGCCAGCATCTGGTTGCCGATACCAAACAGTGGCCACAGGGTGTTAATGCCGCCCAGTGGATCGACCACGCCCTGATAAACAAAGAAGCCCCAGCCCGCGACCGCGACAGTGGTGCCCGCCATGTTACCCAGCCAGGAGCGGTTGTTCGCCAGAGAAGGCACCACGGTGCCCACCAGGTCCTGCACCATAAAACGGCAGGCGCGTGTACCCGCATCGACGGCGGTCAGGATGAACAGGGCTTCGAACAGAATGGCGAAGTGATACCAGAACGCCATCATCGCCCGACTGTTAAAGATTTCGGTGATGATGTGGGCCATACCCACGGCGAAAGTGGGCGCGCCGCCTGCGCGAGAGAGAATCGAGCCTTCACCCACATCACGCGCAATACCGCTCAGCATTTCGGGCGTCACGACAAAGCCCCATCCGTTGATCACCTGCGACGCGCTTTCAACGGTGGTGCCAATCAGCGCGGCAGGTGAGTTCATGGCAAAGTAGACGCCCGGATCCAGTACCGATGCACAAATCAGCGCCATGATCGCCACAAATGACTCCATCAGCATGGCGCCATAGCCAATAAAGCGGATATGACTTTCCCGCTCAACCAGCTTCGGCGTGGTGCCGCTGGAGACCAGCGCATGGAAGCCGGAGATCGCGCCGCAGGCGATGGTAATAAACAGGAACGGGAACATCGCACCGGAGAAGACCGGGCCGGTGCCGTCGATAAATTTGGTCACCGCTGGCATTTTCATCTCAGGCATCGCAAAGACAATGCCCACCGCCAGCCCGACAATCACGCCGATTTTAAGAAAGGTCGAAAGATAGTCACGGGGTGCCAGCAGCAGCCAGACCGGTAGCACCGAAGCAATAAAACCGTAAATTACCAGTACCCAGGTCAGCGAGGTGCCTTTCAGGGTAAAGAAGGGGCCCCAGTAAGGATGCTGTGCCACGTCGCCGCCATAAATAATCGCCGCCATCATCAGCACAAAGCCAATCAATGACACCTCGGCGATTTTACCGGGCCGGATAAAGCGCATGTAAACGCCCATCAACAGCGCAATGGGAATCGTGGCCGCAATGGTAAACAGGCCCCACGGACTGTTCGCCAGCGCCTTCACGACAACCAGCGCCAGCGCCGACAGGATAATGATCATCACGCCCAGCGCGCCGAGCATGGTGACTACACCGGCAAACGCCCCTAGCTCCTGCCGCGCCATCTCGCCCAGCGAGCGGCCGTCACGGCGGGTGGAGATAAACAGGATCAGGAAATCCTGTACCGCGCCCGCCAGCATCACACCGACCAGAATCCAGATGGTGCCCGGCAGAAAGCCCATCTGCGCCGCCAGAATCGGGCCGACCAGCGGACCGGCACCGGCAATAGCCGCGAAGTGATGACCAAAAAGCACCCATTTATTGGTCGGGACATAATCGAGTCCGTCGCTCAGCCGCTCAGCGGGGGTCATCCGGCGATCGTCCAGTTCGAAGATATTGCGGGCGATAAACAGGCTGTAGAAGCGATACGCGATGCTGTAACAGGCGACAGCGGCTATCACCAGCCAGACTGCATTGACGTGTTCGCCGCGGCTGAGGGCCAGCATGGCGAAAGCGCCCGCGCCGATTAACGCCACCACTAACCAGATGACACTGGTTTTGACGTTTTTCATGACTAACTCCTTGTAGGGACCGAGAGGAAAGCGATCGAAAACAACGAGTTAAACTTAATGTAATGGAATGTAAGTGAAAGTTAATCAGTAGAGAAGTGTGAAGCGGGGTACAAATTTAACGTTTTCGTAACGCCAACGGGGCGGGAACAGGCGGGATAACTGAAGTTATCCCGCCAGATTTATTGCTTAAACACGCCGTGTTCAGACGGCAGGACGGGCCACAACGCTGCGGGTTTCCATACGGACTTCGGCGATGGTCACATCAATCACGTCAGTCACGCGGTAAACCACTTCACCTTTAATCTGTACGCTGCCATTTTCCTGGCTGAGAACCAGCTCATCACGCACTGCGTGAATGAAGGGTGCCGGGATAAAGGCGACGGCGCCGAACTCGACCAGGCGAACGCGCATACCGCCGCGCGACACGTCGATAATCTCAGCGCTGAAGCGACGGTCGGCGCCCGCAAACGGAGACAGATAACGGGCGTAGAGCCAGTCGCCGACATCACGTTCCGCCATCCGGTTCAGGCGACGGCGCTCACTCATTGTCACCGTTACGGCCTCATCCGGGCGGGCAATCTGCTCACCGCGAATAATCGCTTTCAGGAGACGATGGTTAATCATATCGCCGAATTTACGAATCGGTGAGGTCCAGGTGGCATAGGCCTCCAGGCCCAGTCCAAAGTGCGGGCCAGGCTCAGTGCTGATCTCCGCGAAGGTCTGGAAACGACGGATGCGGCTGTCGAGGAACTGGGTCGGCTGTGCATCAAGCTCACGACGCAGCACACGGAAACCGTCCAGCGTGGTGATTGCCTGTGCATCCACAGTAACACCGTGATTGGCCAGCACGGCGGCGGCCTGCTCAGCATTGGTCGCATCGAAACCGGCATGGACGTTATAAATGCCGAAACCAAGACGGTCACGCATCACTTTCGCCGCGCAGACGTTCGCCAGAATCATGGACTCTTCAACGATGCGGTTAGCGATGCGGCGAGGTTCAGCCACGATCTCCAGTACTTCGCCTTTTTCACCCAGCAGGAAGCGGTAGTCCGGGCGATCTTTAAACACCAGCGCGTGGGTCTGACGCCACTCGCTGCGCGCCAGGCAGAGACGGTGCAACAGACGAATCTGATCCGCAATCGCCTCACTCTCCGGCTGCCAGCTGCCGTTGTTTTCCAGCCAGTCAGAAACGTCGTCGTAGGCCAGCTTGGCTTTGGACTCAATCCAGGCCGCAAAGAACTCGACGTCATCACTTAAGGTGCCATCGTCGGCCACCGTGACGCGGCAGGCCAGCGCCGGACGGCGCACATTCGGACGCAGCGAGCAGACATCATCAGAGAGTTCGCGCGGCAGCATCGGGATGTTGAAGCCCGGCAGATAGTTGGTAAACGCGCGCTGCGCCGCCAGCTTATCGAGCTGACTGCCCTCCGGCACGTAGGCGGTCGGGTCAGCGATGGCGATGATCAGACGCAGGGTGCCATCATCCTGTGCTTCCACATAGAGCGCATCATCCATATCCTGGGTGCTGGCGCTGTCAATGGTGACAAAATCCAGCGCGGTCAGATCTTCACGCGTCAGATTTTCATCCAGCATCTCGCCAAAGCTGACGTCAGGTGCTTCACGCTCCAGGTTATGACGCGACAGCGTCACCCACCACGGCGCCAGAGGGTCATCAGCTTTGACAATAAAATCGGTAAGTTCAGCATAAAAGCCGCGGTCGCCCTTCAGTGGATGGCGACGCATTTCCGCCACGGCCCAGTCGCCATTTTCAAATGCATGGCTGACATCGCGCGCTGGGCGACAATGAATTGCATCTTTCAGCAGGGGATGATCCGGCACAATCGACATGCGATCGTCTTTTTTCTGCACCCGGCCAACAAAGCGGCTCAGGAACGGTTCAATCAGGGTTTCCGGCTCAGCGCTTTCGCGATCTTTATCGCTGTGGATCACGGCGGTGATACGATCGCCATGCATTACTTTCTTCATCTGCGGTGGCGGAATGAAGTAACTTTTTTGCGCATCGACTTCCAGAAAGCCGAAGCCTTTATCGGTGCCTTTAACGACGCCTTCAGCACGAGGCGTTTGCGAATGGAGCTTCTCTTTCAGCTGCGCGAGCAGCGGGTTATCCTGGAACATAATTTTTACGTTTCGTTGGCTGATTGCGGCTGACAGTTTTACGCGAATCGACGCCGCGCGGCAAGGCAAAAAGCCGGACGAACCGGCTTTTCAGGGAGTGGCGAAGGTGCTATCAGGCGATGCGCTGATCGGCCAGTGCTGACGACAATTCCAGCTTAACCGGCACCGATTTAGAGGTCGGTGTACCGCTGTCATCGCCAAAGCTGTTCAGCGGCACCAGCGGGTTGGTTTCCGGATAATAAGCCGCCAGGTTACCGCGCGGAATATTGTAGGGAACCAGTTTGAAGCCGCTGACGCGACGGGTGATGCCATCATTCCACAGCGTTTCGATATCAACATTCTGGCCTTCGGTGAAGCCCAGGTCTGCCATATCGTCCGGGTTAATGAACACCACTTCACGCTGACCAAACACGCCACGGTAACGGTCATCAAGGCCGTAAATAGTGGTGTTGTACTGGTCATGGGAGCGCAGTGTCTGCAAAGTAAAAGGCACATCCTGAACCAGCGTCGGGAACAGCGAAGTCGGCAGCGCAGAGGCGTTGAACTCCGCTTTCTGGTTTGGCGTGTTAAAGCGCAACTCTGCTGCCGCGTTGCCCAGATAGAAACCACCCGGGATATCGCATTTGGCGTTGAAGTCGGCAAAACCCGGAATCGTCGCGGCAATGTGCTCACGGATCAGGTTGTAATCACCCGCCAGCTCGCGCCATTTCACTTTCTCATCACCCAGCACTGCCTGGGCGATACCCGCAACAATCGAGGTCTCTGAACGCTGTGTTTCCGCCAGCGGAATACCGATACCTTCAGAGGCGTGGACCATGCTGAAAGAGTCTTCCACGGTAATGAACTGATTACCAGTTGCCTGCAGATCGCGCTCGGTGCGCCCCAGCGTTGGCAGAATCAGCCCTTCGTGACCCGGCACCAGATGACTGCGGTTCAGTTTGGTACTGATATGCACGGTCAGACCACAGCGTGACAGCGCCTCTTCGGTGCGTGGTGAATCGGGCGCAGCCGCAGCCAGGTTGCCACCCAGCGCGATCAGCACTTTGACTTCATTACGCAGCATCGCGTTCAGCGCTTCAACGGTATTATGGCCTGGCGCACGCGGTGGCTCGAAACCGAAATGATTACCCAGTGCATCCAGGAAGGCTTTGGCCGGTTTCTCATCGATACCCATGGTGCGGTTGCCCTGTACATTACTGTGACCGCGAACCGGGCAGAGACCTGCGCCTTTTTTGCCCAGCTGACCAAACAGCAGTTGCAGGTTGGCGATTTCGCGCACCGTGTCGACCGAGTGCTTATGCTGGGTAATGCCCATCGCCCAGGTACAGATCACGCGGTCTGCGCTCTGGTAAATCGCAGCAGCTTCACGGATTTGCGCCTGAGTCAGGCCAGACTGCGCCACAATCTGCATCCAGCTGGTGTTATCCACCGCGTCGAGGTAGGCCTCAATACCGTTGGTTTTGGCATTGATGAAGGTCTGATCGAACAGACCACTTTCTCCGGCCGCGAGGCGTGCACGATGGGTCTCCAGCAGGGATTTCACCATGCCGCGCACTGCCGCCATGTCACCGCCCAGGTTTGGCTGGTAATAGGAGGAGCTGATGTTGCCCGCTTTCGAGGTCACCACTTCCAGCGGTTTCTGCGGATCGGCAAAACGTTCCAGACCGCGCTCGCGCAGGGTATTAAAAGTAACGATCTTCGCGCCGTGATCGGCAGCGTGACGCAGGCTGTGCAGCATACGCGGATGGTTGGTGCCAGGGTTTTGCCCGAAGACAAAAATGGCATCAGCGTGATCGAAATCATCCAGGCGAATGGTGCCTTTGCCGACGCCAATGCTGCGCTTCAGACCGGTGCCGCTGGCTTCGTGACACATGTTGGAGCAGTCAGGGAAGTTGTTGGTGCCCGTCAGGCGGCCAAACAGCTGATAAAGCCAGGAGGCTTCATTGCTGGCGCGACCAGAGGTGTAAAGCTCCATCTGGTCCGGATGGTCCATCGCCTTGATGTGCTGCGCGATCAGTGCCAATGCATCATCCCAGCTAATCGGCTCGTAGTGGTCGGTTTCCGCGTTGTAGCGCAGTGGATGGGTCAGACGCCCCTGATACTCAAGGAAATAGTCACTCTGGGTATAAAGCGTTGTCACGCTGTGCTTAGCGAAAAAATCGCTGTCGACCATGCGGCGTGTCGCTTCCCAGGTCACCGCTTTGGCGCCGTTTTCGCAGAAGCTGAAGGTACTTTTATTGTCATCACCCCAGGCGCAGCCCGGACAGTCAAAACCGCGTGCTTTGTTCATGCGCATCAGGTTGCGCATATTTCTCAGGGCCGCTTTGCTGTCAAGAACGAAACGCGTGGTGGCTTCCAGTGAACCCCAGCCGCCCGCAGCCGCGCGGTAGGGTTTGATTTGGCGTTTAAATTTCATAATGAGTGCAGGCTTTTATAGTAGGAATTATTGTTTAGTGTTTGTTATCAGGTTATAGCCTGATGGTGAAACAAAGTCTGCAGATATCCTTATATCTTGTCTAATTGATTGACTTAATGGTGCGATAGCTGACGTTTATCGTGCATCGGCCAGAATTGTGATGGTGGTCAGATTTTACCCGCCTTTAACTGGCTGATAACGGGAGTTCTCCTCACAACAGGCTAATACTTGCTGTTCACTATCAGAGAAGGCGTAAATCCATGAAACAGCTGACCAGCCAGATCCATGCATTTGGCAAAGCGTTGATGATGCCAATCTCGGTCATCGCTGCCGCGGGTATTTTTCTTGGGCTGGCGGCGGCGATGCAGAACCCGGCGGTGACCGGTGAAGCCTTTGCGCAGATGCAGGTGCCGCAGTTAATCATTGGATTTATCCGCAAGGTCGCCGGGGCGCTGTTTGCCAACCTGCCGGTCTTCTTTGCAGTGGCGAGCGCCATCGGACTGGCGAAAGCGGAAAAACCTACCGCCGCCTTTGCTGCGGTGATTGGCTACATCGTGATGAACGTCGGTATCAGCGCCACGCTGGCGGCGAAAGGGATCACCGCCGCCACTACCACACCAGGCGCGCTGCAGCAGGCGGGGATGGATCAGACCACTGCCATGATGACCTCGGCGGAATATATCAACATGCTGGGCGTCTTTACCTACAACATGAGCGTGCTGGGCGGGGTGATTGCCGGTCTGATCACGGTGGCGCTGCACAATCGTTTCTATACTCAGCAGCTGCCAACTGCGATCAGTTTTTTTGGCGGCCGGCGTTTTGTGCCGATCGTGACCGTGGTCTGTCTGCCGCTGATTGGGGTGTTGCTGGCGCTGGTCTGGCCTGCTATCGGCGAGGGTATCGCCTGGATTGGCCAGATGATCGGCAAAAGCGGCCAGTATGGGGCATTTCTGCTGGGGGCCTTTGAACGCATCCTGATCCCCACCGGCCTGCATCATATCCTCAACGAAACCGTGCGGTTCACGCCAATTGGCGGCATGGCGGTAGTCGACGGTCAGACGGTGGTCGGTGCGCTGAACATTTTCAATGCGTCGCTGACCCATCCGGGATCAATACCCGATGAGACGCTGCGCACCGCCACGCAGTTTCTGGCACAGGGCAAGATTCCGGTGATGATGTTTGGTCTGCCCGCTGCGGCGCTGGCGATCTATCACACCGCGCGGCCCGAACATAAGCAGCGGGTCAAAGCGCTGGTAATGGCGGGCGCGCTGACCTCATTTACCACCGGGATTACCGAGCCGCTGGAGTTCTGTTTTATCTTTGTCTCGCCAGTGCTCTATCTGCTACACGCGTTCTTAACCGGTCTGTCGTTTATGCTGATGTCGATGCTGCATCTGATGATCGGCAACGTGCAGGGCGGCATAATCGACCTGGTGGTGTTCGGCATGCTGGGCGGCGCGAAAACCCACTGGTGGTGGACGCTGGTGCTGGGCGTCATCTATGCGCCGATCTACTACTACGCTTTCCGGCTGGTGATCACCAGGATGCATGTCGAAACGCCGGGTCGCGAGTCGGAAGAGGAGAAACCGCAACAGGTCGCTGCGGATGAGCGGACGCAGGTGATTATCAGCGGACTGGGCGGGCAGGCCAATATCGAAGATGTCGATTGCTGCTTTACCCGCCTGCGGGTAAGGGTTAAAGAGATGAATCAGGTGGTCGATCAGACATTGATGAGCACCGGTGCTAACGGGGTTAATCGCGTCAGCGAGCACGATGTACAGGTTATCTATGGTCCGCAGGTCGAGAAAATTGCCAGTGAAGTGAAACTGGCGCTGGGCGTTGCATAGCAGCGGGCTGTTTCAGGTTTTATCATCCGGCCAGACGCCTGGTTGCTCCGGGCGGTTAGCACCTGTTGGCCTGGGGAGGCTAAACGCTGCCGTCCCGCTTATTGTAACTAAAAAAAGCTCAGCCCTAATGGGCCGTACCTTTCTGCCGATATAGCGACTAATCCTCTTACTTTTCGGAACACCGCGATGTCGTTAAAAAAATCCTCCCTGATTATCTTCTCCTTCCTGCTGGCGCTGTTTCTCACGAGCGTGGCAATCAGTACCTGGCTGCTGATTCAGAGCAATCACTCGCTGAACGCGGTCAACAAAGAGATCCGCGTGGTGCTCTCGGTCATTGACCCGATTAACCACAGCCGTACGCTGCGTGTCCGCCTGATGGAGTACATGAAGGAGATTGAGGGCAGTGACGCCAGCAATCCCGCCATGCTGGACAGCGTGCGGACCGTGGCGGGTAAAGCTGATGCCGCGTTCCAGGCCTATATGAATGCGCCGCGTCTGCCGGGCGAAGAGGCGGAGGCAGATGCCTACAATCAGGCTTATCAGGCCTATCGTCAGCAGGGGTTGCAGCCCTTAATTGAGGCAGCAGAGGCGCACGATCAGGTGCGTTTTAAAAACCAAATCCCGACCGTGGTTCGTCTGGATCGTCAGTATGAAATTATTCTGGATCGTGTTCTGGCCCAGCACGAAACCTACGCCAAAAAGCTCAACAGCGACGCACAGAGTCACTTTACCTCTGGCATTACGCTGCTGGGCCTGTTTGGCGTGCTGTTTTTCGGCATCATCATCGCCATTTACATCTTCATGAAGCGCTATGTCCTTTCGCCAATCAATGACGCGCAGGAACACTGTAAGTTGATTGCGGCGGGCGTTCTGGATGCCACCGTTCCGGTGAAACCGGGTTCACGCAGTGAAATTCAGATGCTGATGGGTTCGCTGGAGCAGATGCGCAGCGCGCTGACCGCCATTATCCTTCAGGTGCGTGATTCAACCCGTTCAGTCTCTACCGCCTCGCAGGAAATTGCGGCGGGCAACATCGATCTCGCCTCGCGCACCGAACAGCAGGCCGCTGCGCTGACGGAAACCGCAGCCAGCATGGAACAACTGGGCGCAACGGTGAAACAGAACACTGAAAACGTCTTTGAAGCCTGCCGTCTGACCAGTGAAGCGGTGAAAAACGCCGAAAGCGGCGAAAAAGTCTCGCAGGAAGTGGTGACATCAATGGCGCTGATTAACGCCAGCTCGAAGAAGATTGAAGAGATCACCACCGTTATCGACAGTATCGCCTTCCAGACTAACATCCTGGCGCTGAACGCGGCCGTCGAAGCCGCCCGCGCGGGTGAGCAGGGACGTGGTTTTGCGGTAGTCGCAGGTGAAGTGCGTAACCTGGCCCAGCGCAGCGCCACCGCTGCGAAAGAGATTGAGGGGCTGATTGCAGAAACGGTCTCCATCATTCACGCCGGTTCAGACCAGGTCAGCCGGACCGGTGAAGCAATGAGTGCGATTATCTCCTCGGTCAGCCGCGTAAATCTGCTGATGGAGCACATTTCTACCGCGTCTGATGAACAGAGTCGCGGCATCGGTCAGATTGAGCAGGCGGTTACCGAGATGGACAGCGTGACCCAGCAGAACTCGGCGCTGGTGCAGGAGTCTGCGGCAGCATCGGCCTCACTGGAGGAGCAGGTGCAATACCTGACGCAGTCGGTCTCGACTTTCCGTCTGGCAAACAGTTGACTGGTTTTCCCGCGCGGCGTCCAGGCAGCGCGGGATCCTGAATAATGCTGTGATGCGCATCGTGAGGCAGAGAATAGCGTGTTTGATTCAGCGCCTTGTGGCTGAGGCAGAATGGGCGGATTATACGGTTTTGCACTGAACACGGGGTTGTCATGCTAATCAGCACAGAAAGTGCCCGCAGCAACAGTGCCGATACCCGACTGGCCTGCACGCTGGCCGCTGCCGCAGGCGCGCTGAATACCGCCGCATTTGAGATTGTCGGTTTCTTTTCAGCTAACATGACCGGGAATGTCTCGCTGCTGTCCGATCATCTGGCAAAAGCGAACCTGGGGCCTGGCCTGTTTTTTCTGTCAATCGTCCTGCTGTTTATTGCAGGCTCCATGTTTTCAACGCTGGTCATTAATGCCGGGCACCGCAGGAATATCCGTACTATCTATGCCTTCGTTATTCTGATTGAGGGCATCGCGCTGATTACGCTGGGCGTCATTGAGAATCACTTTCCGCCGCTGTCGCCCGGTGTGGTGTTGATCATGAGCCTGAGCTTTTTTATGGGGCTACAGAATGCGGTCGTCACGCGGATCTCCAATGCCCGTGTTCGCACCACCCATATCTCCGGCACGGCGACTGATATCGGGATTGAGCTGGCGATGTTGTTTGAAATGTTGCGGCGCAAAGCCTCACCGAAAGATGCGCCGATCTGGCTGGGGCGGTTGCGGCTGCACAGTCTGACCCTGCTGTCTTTCCTTGCAGGCGGCGTGGCCGGCATCGCACTTTGCCGACTGCTCGGCTACGATTTCCTGTTGCCCGTGGGGTTCGGATTAATCTGTCTGGCGCTGAATGCCCTGGTAACTAAGCCAGTAAACCAGGGGGGATGAAACGGTGATTTTGCTGTTATCGTTTGGTTTCAGATAAGCGTCGCGCGAAGCTCTGATTTATTTGTTCCGACTGCGCAGATGATCCGTGCGGTTAAAAGATCAGAGCCCGCACAGGGTAAAATTGAGCCGTATACTCGGGTTGATACTGCCATTGAAAAAGTCACACGAACCGTCTTAAACCTGCTGATGGATAATTAACATCGACATTAAACAACTCATTTACCTGTGTAACCTGGAGCGGGAACGCCATTTCGGCCGGGCTGCGGGAGCCAGTTTTGTGACGCAGCCGACCCTGTCAATGCGTCTGAAAAATCTCGAGCGCGAGCTGGGCCTGCCGCTGATCAACCGCAGCAATAACTTTGCCGGATTTACGCCAGAGGGCGATCGCGTGCTGGCTTGGGCGAGGGAGATTGTTTCGGTCTATCAGGGGCTGAAGCTGGAAGTGGAATCGCTGAAACATGGAGTGAACGGCACGCTGCGGGTTGGCGTTGTGCCGCAGTGCAGCGTGGCACTGCCGCTGCTGCTGAAAGCCGTGCAGGCGCGTTATCCCCAGCTCGATTACCGCATTGCGGTACTCAGTGCTGATCAGCTGCTGGAAGCGCTTAACAGCCACACCGTGGATGTCGGAATTGGCTTTTTTGAGATGGCAACGCTGCGGGAGCTTCATTTCCAGACTGAGATACTGGCCGACCGCGGCGTTGAAGCCGTGTTCCATCCCGACTATTTTCCGGCGCTGGTGGGAGAAACCCCCCTGACGCTGAACGAACTGGCACAACAGCCGCTCTGCCTGGCGGAGCCAACGCGCTATTTCCGCCGCTATCTTGATATGGCCTTTCGCGAGGCGGCGCTGGTGCCGCGGGTTATCGTGGAGAGCGCCTCTATCATGCAACTGATGCAGTGTGCTCAGGTCGGTCTGGGGCTGCTGGTATCGCCAGTGGGTCATCTGCTGCCCGCATCAATTCAGGGGTTAAAGCAGCGCGGCATTACGCTGCCGCCGATGGCGCGCCAGGCTGCGCTGGTGATAGCGGAACCTGGCCGTGCCACTCCGCTGGCACAGCACTTTTTCGACGAAGCGCGCGGTCAGCTGCCGGTTTAGCTCAGGCTACTGCGCCTCGCCCAGCGCGTAAAAGAGACGACTGTTCCAGTTGCCGATGGCGACACGCTGAATCAAGGCGAACAGCGCCTCAGCCTTCCAGCCCGCCTCCATCAGCGGCTGCAGATGGGCCGCACTGAAACGCTCGGGTGATCGGGTCAGCTGCGCCGACAGCGCGACAATCTGCTGTTCTTCGCCTTTTAAATCCGTGTCATCGACACCCTCAATCAAAACGTCATTCCCGGCCAGCAGCCGGAACGCCCAGCGGCTGCCGAGAATACGGGCGACTGTCGCTTCCGCCAATGTGTTTTCCTGTGAGAGATGCTGATGCAGCTGCGCCCAGCCATGGAGCACCGCTGGGTCATGAGCCAGCAGCCATACCGCGTCCTGCATGCCTGGCAGCGTCTGACAGCGGGTAACGGCAGCGAGCTGCTCAGCGCTGGCATACCGCAGCTCCAGCGGCTTCAGCACCGGCTGCCAGCGGGCAGGCTGATCAAATCCTGTAGCCTCAGCATCGGGTGGTGCGGTGCTGCCCGGCAGCCAGCGTACCGGCTGGGCCTGCAGCGCCTGTAATCCGGCGACGACGCGCGCCTGATAACTGACAAAACCAATCAGCTGATTCAGCGTCACAATATCGGGTTCGCTCAGGCCGACCGCATCCAGTGCGGTGATGGCGCTGGCGCCAATTAGCTCAGGCTGCATCGCCAGCTGGCGCGCATACTGCGTAATCTGGGTAAGGCGATTATTACTTTCGCGTGAAGAGTCAGGGCCAGGCAGCGGATTGAGGCGGGCAGAGTAGTGATTGCATAACCGCTGTACACCCGCGACCTGCGCCACGGTCAGCGCAGTGCTGAGACGGTCGTAAAGCGTTAAGGTGTGCGTCAGCGAGGTGACAACGCGATCGGGAAACAGCAGCTGTGCCAGATCGCGCGCCGCCAGCAGAGCCGGCTGATGCATGCGCAGCAGTGACTGGACTACGGCGTCACCGGCGTGGCATCCCAGCAAAAAACGGTCATCGATATGGGCGGCCTCTGGCACCAGCGGTGCGGCCTGCGTGGTACGTGGACTGGTCTGGCTCTCGTAAAACCAGTGGTTATGGCCCGGATAGCGGCGTTGTTCCATGATCAATCCTTTTGCAAATTCGGGTTCGGTATGCAGGCGGCAGAATCTGAAAATATGCATAAACCGAAGGGCAGGCTTATCGTCGCTGATGGCCAGTCCGGGGCAAAAGATTGATCGGTGATAATTAATAGCGTTACGGTATAACGGCAGCGAAATCAGGCGGGAAGGGCAAGATGGGCGTAAAGAGAAGGGCGAGCCAGGCTCGCCCTTACAGAACTTATTTCAGTTCCAGTTCGTTCATTGCAGCGATGCTGAAGCCGCCATCAACGTGTACCACTTCACCGGTAATGCCGCCAGCCATGTCAGAGCAGAGGAATGCTGCTGAGTTGCCGACATCTTCAATGGTTACGGTACGGCGAATCGGGGTAACCGCTTCGCAATGCGCCAGCATTTTACGGAAATCTTTGATGCCTGATGCGGCCAGGGTGCGGATTGGACCGGCAGAAACGGCGTTAACACGCACACCTTCCGGGCCCATGGCGTTTGCCATATAACGCACGTTCGCTTCCAGCGACGCTTTCGCCAGACCCATCACGTTGTAGTTCGGGATCGCGCGCTCAGCACCCAGGTAAGAGAGGGTCAGCAGCGCAGAGTGTGGATTCAGCATCTCGCGGCACTCTTTGGCCATCGCGACAAAGCTGTAAGCACTGATATCATGCGCGATTTTAAAGCCTTCGCGGGTAACGGCGTTCACGTAGTCGCCAACCAGCTGCTCGCCAGGGGCGAAACCGATAGAGTGAACGAAACCGTCAAATTTCGGCCAGGTTTTTGCCAGTTCAGTGAACAGAGATTTGATGCTCTCATCTTCGGCTACGTCACATGGCAGCACGATGTCTGAACCCAAATCTTTAGCAAACTCTTCCACACGACCTTTTAACTTGTCGTTCTGGTAGGTGAAAGCCAGTTCTGCGCCCTGTTTGTGCATCGCCTGTGCAATACCGTAGGCGATGGAAAGTTTACTGGCAACGCCAGTAATCAGAATGCGCTTACCGGAAAGAAAACCCATAGCTGTAATCCTTATGGTCATTGTAGTTGGCGGCCGCATGGTTAAAAAGTAAGCGACCGACGTTAATCGACGTGCGGATTCTAGCACGTCTCTCATAAATCAGGTAAATCGGCCCGCAATTTCCGCGATATGCAGCAAAAATCAGCGCTCACGCCGCCAGGCTTCGGCACTGAGTGCTTCACCAAAATGGCTGCTGATCAGGCGCCGGGTCAGATCGTGCAGCGGGGAGGCGAGTACGTCAGCCGTGCCGCCGCGCTCGACCACTTCGCCCTGATGCATCACCAGCACTTTATCGCTGATGTGCTTCATCATTCCCAGATGCTGGGTAACATAGATGTAGGCGATTCCGTGTTTCTCCTGGAGCTCCAGCATCAGATTCACCAGCTGGGAGCGCATGGTCATATCCAGTGAGGCCAGCGCTTCATCAGCCACAATCACTTTAGGTTCCAGGATCAACGCGCGCGCCAGACCCAGACGCTGTTTCTGACCGGGTGCCAGCATGTGTGGGTAATATCCGGCGTGATCGCGCAGTAATCCCACCTGACGCAGAGTGGCGATAATCCGTTTCTCGCGCGCTTCTGCATCCAGTCCGGTATTAAGTCGCAGCGGAAATTCCAGAATCTGACTGATGCGCTGACGCGGATTCAGCGAGGTTGAGGGATCCTGAAAAATCATGCGGATGCGCTGACTGCGATAGCCGTAATCGCCAAAGGTCAGCGGATGGTCGTCAATCAGAATCTCACCTTCGGTGGGGGCGATCATGCCGCTGAGCATCTTCGCCAGCGTGGACTTGCCGGAACCGTTTTCACCAATAATCGCCAGCGTCTGTTTTTCGCGCAGGGTAAAGCTGACAGACTTTACTGCCTCAACGTGCTGACGGCGGAACAGGCCGGTGCGATAGCGAAAAGTTTTACTCAGGTTGCGCACTTCCAGCAGAGTCTCCATATTACTGGCCCTCCATATTCAGCGGGAAATGACAGGCAAAGAGATGTGTTTTACTGCCGGTGAGGCGCGGCGTTTCAACACATTTACGCTGCGCGTAAGGACAGCGTGGCCCCAGGCGGCAGCCTATCGGCAGGCTCTCCAGCGACGGGATCGCCCCTGACAGCGTATTGAGACGGCTTTTGTGCGGCAGCGCGCGGCCAAAATCAGGCATCGCCCGAATCAGTGCCTGCGTATAAGGATGATGCGGCGTGTTCATTAAATCTTCGCTCTGAGCGGTTTCCACCGTCTGACCGCAGTACATTACATTAATACGGTCCGCCCACTGGCTCATGGTGCGCAGGTCGTGGCTGATCAGCAGAATAGAGGTGTTGTTATTCTGGTTCAGGCGGCTCAGCAGGCGGAATATCTGCGCCTGTGTCGTCGGTTCCATAGCATTGGTGGGTTCATCGGCAATCAGCAGACGCGGCTGGTTAGCCAGCGCAATGGCAATCATTACTTTCTGGCATTCGCCTTCGGTCAGCTCATAGGGGAAGCTGCGCATGATGTCTTTATGATCTTTAATGCCGACGCGATGCAGCAGTTCGATAGCGCGGGTTTTGCGCCAGAACCAGAAGCGTTTCAGCCAGGGGCCTTTATACGTCCAGCGCGGGATCACCTGCATCAGTTGACGGCCAATGCTCTCGGAGGGATCCAGACAGGATTGCGGCTCCTGAAAAATCATCGAGACGTTATGCCCGATAATGCGACGGCGCTCGCGCGGGGAGAGGCGCAGCAGGTCCACATCATCAAACACCATGCGATCGGCCGTTACACGCCAGTTATCGTTGGTTACGCCGCAGATAGCCTTAGCGACCAGACTTTTACCGGAGCCGGATTCACCGACCAGACCCCGGACTTCACCTTCTCCCAGCGTCAGATTGACGCGATCGACCGCTTTGACCGGCCCGTCAGCGGTCATAAATTCAATGGTCAGATTACGGATATCAAGTAACGGCATTTATTCCACTCCCGCTTCGACGGCGCGACGGATGCCGTCACCGAGCAGGTTAACAATGAGTACGCTGACCATCAGTGCCACACCGGGCAGCATCACGGTCCAGGGTGCAACGTAGATCAGCTCCAGCGAATCGCCCAGCATCGCGCCCCATTCCGGCGAAGGCAGTTGTGCGCCCAGGTCGAGGAAGCCGAGTGCGGCAATATCCAGAATCGCCATCGACAGTGCGCGGGTAATTTCGGTAATCAGCAGCGGCAGAATATTAGGCAGGATGGCGTAGCGCAGAATATTCCGACCTCTGGCACCATCCAGGCGCGCGGCAACCACATACTCTTTTTCCAGCTCATCATGCACGGCACTGTAAATTTCGCGCACCAGACGTGGCATCAGCGCCAGCCAGACCGCCAGTAGCGCGTGCTCAAGACGCGGTCCGAGAAACGCCACCACGATGATCGCCAGCAACAGCGACGGAAGAGAGAGCAGGGTGTCCAGCACGTGGTTCATCACCGCCGAGCGAATGCCGTGGGTCATGCCCGCCAGCACGCCCAGCACCAGCGCGCCCAGCGTAGCGAACAGCGTCACCAGAATCGCGGAACCCACCGTCGGACCGGCACCGCTCAGCAGGCGACTCAGAACATCCCGGCCCAGATCGTCGGTGCCAAGGAAAAATGAGACATCGCCGTAGTGCGACCATGACGGTGGCAGCAGCTGATATCCCAGGAACTGCTGGTCAATACCATAAGGTGACATGAAACCGCCAAACAGGCAGAGCAGCAGCAGTGCGCCAAAGCCATACAGGCCGACCATCGAAATCGGGTTGCCATAGAAATGATGCCAGCTCTGACGAAACGCGCTGGGCAGGCGTTTTTCGGCGTAGATATTATCGGAGGGCATACGTTTTCACTTCATTGTCCTTAACGCCGGGCAATATTGCTTCAGAAAAATCAGTCATTTTAGTTACTTGCCCCGTGGGTCTGCTTTATGTTGCTTTGTCATGGAAAACGCTGAACAGCATTAATTTACAGGGTTTGTGTGCGCCTTTGCGAATACGCAGAGAGAACATACCTGTCGCTTATCGATATCAGACACGGTTAAGTGCCGCGATAAAACGAATGTATTCCCGCACTCATCCGGCCTGCATGTCAGCCTCTCCCTTACTGGCGAAGTGACATTTTTCAACCGTTATTGCTGGGAGGATAAGCCCATTCAGCTGACTATAGGGGATTATCCGTCGAGATCCCCGTCACAGGCAAGGAAACGGCGTCAGCAATTTCGGCGCTGGGTTACAGAGAATTACAATCCGGGCCGTTAGGTGTTCCGTGACAGGCTGCAAAAAATGGCGGCAAAGACGATTGAAGAGACGATCGACTTCCGGGAAAACACGACGGCAAAGCCGACAGAACGTTAAGACCCGCATGAATCGGCAAAATATCGTGAACTCTGTTCAGCCGGTCCTGGGGCATAGGGGGAGTGAAAAAATGATTATTAGTGACGCTATGGGAAGATAGTTGCTCGCTCAGGTGAGTGGCGGGTTTGTGAGATGCCTTCCCGCCGTTACCATCGCTACAGCATGCCACGAAAACAGACAGGGACAAGCTACGCTGTGATGTTGATCGAATCCGGTCAGTCACTGTCATAGCACTCGGGCAAGACGATTAATGTGTGAACACTGATGACTGTAGCGATCGCCTGATGAAATAAAAAACCGCGATTTTTAAACGGTTTTTGATGCGATTGACATTAAAACGGTGGTTAATATTCAAAGTGTATGCTTTATAATTTTTATATAAACGTAATATTTTATCAATAGCTCTGGTAACTTATGTTTTTATGTCATCACCTTAAAATTATTTTTTTTAAAACTTCAAATTTATCGTCTGGTTTATTTTTTATCAGTGCGTTTTGCTCAGCTGTTTATATCGCCGGATCTTTCCAGGTGCGCTTGCAAACACAGGGTTTCTTCCAGAGTAAATATTGCAACACGACTATGACCGGTATGAATGATTTATGCCAGTTGCCATCTATAAATAGAGTTATCCAGAAAGATATCATGGCCGAACATCGTGGTGGTTCAGATGATTTTGCAGAAACTCTGAGAAAGCATCTGAAGCGGGTAAACAGGGCGGGCAGCATAGTGGAGATAAGTTTGCTAATAACCGTGAAAAAGCTTCAGAAGCCGATAAGAAAGGTTGCCAGAATGGCCACAGCGGCGGACGTAAGTCTGAATAATCTGACATTCTGATCAGGCCGCAGGCTCCGGCAAACCTGTCGGGGCTTTCACGTTTAAATGTTTCTTAAATAACATGGTTTTCACAATGAAAGTATCTACTCTGAATAAAACGCCTGCCGAAAATGCACGGTTTATTAGCGGTGACTTATGTGCTTACCTGCGTTAAATATTCCGGCCATTATAAAAATGTTACTCCTTCGCTTGTTGGCTCGTCATAACAGATTAAAAGAAGCAGGTCTGAAAAGAGAGAGTGATAAATTAATCAGCCATTCATCACGCGGAATCATTAAAAGATTTCAACCTCTGTTCGGCAGTGATTTATACAAAAACAATGCCGCCTGGGCTTTGTCATTCACTCCCTGCCAGACCTCATTCAGTCTCTTAAAATAAAATGCTTAAGCCATCAAGAAAATCAACGCTGAAAACGGCCGATATCTTTTCCCGGCGTGGCATCTGTAGCGTGAAGATCGTAGTGATCAAAGGCTTCAGTTTAATCAGGAAACGTGCTGTCAGGTAGCGGCAGGCTTGACGCTCACAGAAACCACAACAATATCGTGAGTCATTCCGGTCTGCTTGCGGTTATCTCATTCGTAAATTATGTTTAAGTATCAGGATTTAATGGAAATCATTGCATTGAATAAAAACAGTGGCGGTGTTGTACCTTCAGGTATCCATAATTCTCTTGGCCGCACGATGGCCTTTTTCCTTTTGGCAACCGTGCTTGCTGTTGTTGTGATCAACATATTTACGCTCTGGGGATCGTGGCAGCACAATCAGAATGTCCGTGAAGATGATGCCCGTAACCTCTCTGTTTCTCTCGCCAAACAGGCAGAAGATGCCTTTCTTCAGGTGGATATTACGCTGGCGGATGCCGTCAGACTGCTCAGCCTGAACGGGCTGGATTACGCGGCAACGCCCGTCTTCGCTCGTCAGCTTAAAGAGCAGCAGGGTAAATTGCGTCAGCTTCATGGGCTTTTTATTTATGACGCACAGGGTAATTGGATGGCTACGTCGGGCAACTACGTTCCGGCGAAAGGAAGCAATGCCGATCGGGACTATTTTATCTGGCACCATACCCATGAGGATACCCGCGTAAGGATTGGTCGTGTTATCCGCAGCAGGTCTACAGGTGATCTTGTTATTCCGGTATCGTTGAGACTGAACGATTCAAAAGGCAACTTTGCCGGCGTCGCGCTGGCAACCGTTAAAGTGGACTACTTCCGGCAGTTCTACAGCTATTATACGCTGGGTGATCGCGACGTTCTGGGGCTGATTCTTGCTGATACCTCTGTCCTGTATATCCGGCCATTCCCGGATTCTGCCATCAACCGCAGCCTGTCCATGAGTCCATTATTTACAACCGTCCTGAAAACCTCTGCCAGTGGCAGCGCAACATGGCGTTCTGCACTGGATGGGGTGGAGCGGGTGTATGGCTACGCCCGCCTTGAGCAGTATCCGCTCATTGTCACGGCGGGATATGACCTTGATAAGATCCGGAGCGACTGGTTCTCCGCCAATATCATCGACGTCATACTGAACGTGGTTCTGCTTGTAATGATTTCAGGGATGGGGATGTTTGTTCTCAGACAGGTTAAAAAGAATGTCAGAAACCAGCTGGAATTAACACAGATCAGGGATGAGCTGACCACGATCAATCATACGCTGCAGTCACTGGCATTGATTGACGGGCTAACCGGGCTGGCTAATCGCCGCCAGTTTGATGCGATGTTAGATCAGGTCCTGAAGCGCTCTCAAAAATCGGGTGAACCCGTATCACTGATCATGATTGATATCGACTTTTTCAAGCGTTACAACGATACCTACGGGCATGTCGCTGGCGATACCTGTCTGCAGCGAGTCAGCTCCATTCTGAAAGAAATTACGCAGCGGCAGGATGCCGTGGTCGCACGCTACGGCGGAGAAGAGTTTGCCATTATCCTCCCTTCAGGTGGAGAAAGCATGGGGAAAAAGGTGGCGGAGCGCGCAGTGAACGCAGTTATGTCTGCCAGAATACCACACGAAACCTCTGGTATTTCTGAAAGTATTGTGACCCTCAGCGCCGGATACAGTAGCCTGATTTCAAACGGACAGCCAGATGAGGCCAAAAGACTTAAGCAACAGGCTGATAAGGCGCTTTATGAAGCAAAACACAATGGCCGCAATCAGGTTCATGGACTGAGTTAAATGAACATCAGGATGTGATTGGTTTGTCCTGCACTGGCCGTTTGGAAGTCTGGCGTCGCGCATGACCCGGCTGGGGTGACAAATCAATCGGCTGGCCATTCCAGATTCCTGGCGACGAAGGCGGCCTGACGCAGGTTTGTACCAGAGGCTGACGTTGTTTCACCTCCGTTAACGCCTTCGAAAACCACATACCCTCTAATTCACCCTTCAGCTTTACCGATTTAACCCAGCGATTCTCTGGTTCCTGTGAAGATATGTCTGTTAGCGCTGGCTGGTTTTGGGCACAAAAAAGCCCGCGTTACGCAGGCATAAATTGCATCAAAAAAGGAAAATCGTAGCATCAGCAAAGGCTGATTCGCACACCATACAGTGTTGCTGTGCAATTGATAGTGATAAAGATTTAATAGCGAAGCGTAAGCACGTTATGCTGGCAGGACCTGAAAAAAACCGTCCGGACCAGGTTAGCTGAATGCATCTGATTGCCTATTTGCCATCAGCCCATCGGGTAATCTGATTATCGATTTTGTCGTCAAGATAATGCGTAACCTTGAATGAGCCCGCCTTGAGTAACAGGGCAATACATGCTGCAAAAATAAGTATAAGAAACACTCTGCTGAGACGCATAATCTTTTCCCTGATGAATAATCTGTGGTCTTCAAACCAGAATTTGTAACGTCTGGTCGCGATAGTCAGAATCCTGCGGTGCCCCTTGAAATAAAACAGAAAGCCGTCCCGGCCACCACGGCTTCATCATTGCACCAGACGCATAAGCTAGTGAAGCGTTTAGGAACCGTCAGAAGGCGGCAGGATACGCTTCATTACGTTTCTGTGCGAAGCCAGCGTCATCCATAAATTCATAGCCTCATCCAGTTTGAAAGTCATTTAAACAGACAGAATTCACACCGGCATGCATTAAAAAACTTTCCCGCGCCGTAAAAGCCCTACCGGAGGGCATACCATTCCTTATGTTTCAGCGGATTCATTGCCGCACCAATCACGTCAGAAATCACATTCACCAGAATCACCAGCCCGCCAATCACCATCACACCGGCTGAGATCGCGGCATAATCCTGCTGACGAATCGCGTTAATCAGCCAGCGGCCCAGACCAGGCCAGTTGAATACCATTTCGGTGATCATGGCCAGCGTTAGCATGGTGGAGAACTGCAGGCCCAGACGCGGGATGACCGGCGGCAGCGCGTTGTGCAACACGTGGCGGCGGATCACTGTGAAGCGTGAAAGACCGCGTGTGGCCGCCGCTTTGACATAGTTTTTATCCATCACGTCGCTGGTGCTGTTGCGCAGCAGGCGGATCACTTCTGTGGTCGGGGCCATCGCCAGCACCAGCACTGGCAGAATAAGGTGGGACAGGGCGCTGATAATCATCTCATGCCGCCACGGCGAAGGACTCAGCCAGGCGTCAATTAGCGCAAAGCCGGAGATGTTCTGCACCGGATAAAGCAGGTCATGACGTCCCGATACCGGCAGCCAGCCCAGAGTCAGCGAAAAGAACAGCGTCAGCAGCAGCGCCAGCCAGAATATGGGCGCAGAGAAGCCGACCAGTGCCAGTGCACTGATGGTTTTATCCTGCCACTTATTACGCATCACACCGGCGCAGATCCCCAGCGGAATACCTACCAGCAGCGCAAACAGAAACGCCAGGATGCAGAGTTCCATGGTGGCCGGGAAAACCTCACGCAGCTGCAGCCCAATCTCCTGGCCGTTAGTGCTGGAGACGCCGAAATCAAACTGCAGCATCCCTTTGAACCAGAACCACCAGGCATCGGAGAGCGCAGCGCCTTCCAGCGGGGCGTTAGGGGTAAAGTAGCTCAGGCTGAAGCTGACCAGTGATAGCAGAAACAGGGTAATGAGCAGCAGCAGCAGGCGGCGCAAAATATAGATAATCACTTACTTACCCTCATCAGCTTCACGATAAACCCCGGCAAACGAGGCGTTGCCAAACGGACTCAGCACCAGCCCTTTGATGTCGTGACGATACGCCTGCAGTCGCAGAGAGGAGGCCAGCGGCAGCACCGGTAACGCCTGCGCCAGAATCTGCTGCGCTTTGTCATAACTGTCGATGCGGCCAGAGAGTTGTTGTGACAGCAGAGCATTTTGTAGCGTTTCGTCAAAGGCCGGAGAGCACCAGTGCGCGTAATTGGTCTGCGAGCGAATCGCCGCACAGCTGAGCAGCGGGCGGAAGAAGCTGTCCGGATCGTTACTGTCGGTAGCCCAGCCTGACAACGTCAGATCATGATTCATTGCCATCAGCTGTGCCTCCTGAAAACGGCCCTCGACCGGCACAATGGTCAGCCGGACACCAACCTGCGCCAGATCCGCCTGTAACAGTTCGGCGGTTTTCAGCGGGCTGGGATTCCACGACTGCGATGCGGCAGGCACAACCAGCCGCAGATGCAGATCGCTGATGCCGAGTGCGGCCAGTGCGGCGCGAGACTTCTCAGGGTCGTAGCCGGTAATGCGCGCATCATTGTCATAAGCCCAGGACGCGCGCGGTAATATCGAAGCGGCCGTTTCGGCAGTGCCGTAATAGATCGACTCCATCAACCGCTCATTGTTGATGGCCAGCGCCAGCGCATGCCGGACTTCAGGCCGGTCGAGCGGAGGCTTACGGGTATTAAAAGCCAGATAGGCGATATTCATACCGGGACGCAGCGTCATACGCAGGCGCGGGTCATCGCGCAGTATGCTGAGCTGGCTTGCCGCGGGATAGGCCAGTACATCGCATTCACCGGTTAACAGTTTGGAAAGGCGACCGGTCCCGCCGGAGCCCAGATCGATCACCGCCTGTTGCAGACGCGGCACCCCACGCCAGTAGTGTGGATTGCGCGCCAGACGGATGTACTGACCGGTGCGATATTCGCTGAGCTGATAAGGACCGGTGCCCACCGGCTGACGATCCATCTCTTCCTGACGGCCCTGAGCGGTGAGCTGGTCGGCATACTCTTTCGACAGCACTGGTGCGTAGTGGGTTGCCATATGCCACAGGAACGAGGCATCCGGGCTGTTCAGCCTGAACTCAACCGTCCTGTTGTCGATCTTTTTCACACTCTGCACAGAATCGGCAAATTGCAGACTATCAAAGTAAGGGTAGTTACCGCCATTGACGTTATGCCAGGGATGATGACGGTCAAACATCCTTGCGAAGCTGAACACCACATCGTCGGCGTTTAGTGCGCGGGTAGGGCGAAACTGGTTAGTCTGCTGGAACTGGACGCCGCTGCGCAGATGAAAGCGATACGTCGCGCCGTTATCGCGTACTTCCCAGCTCGACGCCAGATCGGGCTTAAGACGATAGGTATAGGGATCAACATCCAGCAAGCGGTCATATAACTGTGCCGCCAGCGTATCAACAGTCAGCCCGCTGCTGGCCATCTGCGGATTGAACGTGTTCAGCGTGCCGCTGACGCAATAGACAAAGCCAGTCTGGCGGATATCACCCGCAGGCGCTGACCACGCAGGAGAACTCAACGCGCTGAGGCTGAGCAACAGCGAACATAGTAGTTTTGACATAGAACTCAACGATTTTGAGGCATTAACCAGAGTGTATCGCAAAGCAGGCATAGTCCCAAAACCTGCAACCGCTGACAGCCTGATTTTCGACATGGCGAAACGAAATGCGCGCACAAAAGGTGTGGTAATGAGAAAAATTCTCAATAACACCTTTACAGATGATAATAAGAATGATTATTATTCACCTGCGCTTCGACGGTGGCTCTGCCGAAGAAGAGCACGACATTGCTCACATTGCTTCCAGTATTGTTGCCCGCCTTTATGGCGGGCTTTTTTTGTCATGTGGGGTAGAAGCGGCAGACCGGGCTTACAACACCCGGCTCTGTCACGATGAACTGCGCCGTAAGAAAATCAGCGCGCTATCTCTCCCCGAAAAGCCGCGTGTTACTGGCCCGGTGAATACGCAGAGTGTAACCGTGCAGTGGCTAATCAGCGATTTACCGGGAGTAATACACGGTGAAATGGACAACAGATTAAAACCGTCGTTCGATAGCGGAAATGGCGATGTACCGGGTAAAACAGTTTTTCGGAGGTTCATTAACGCTGCGTGACGACAATGGTCAGGCTGTGCAGGCTATGACCATGGTGCGAGCGCTGAATAAAATGACTAAAGCAGGTTGCCTGAAAGCGTGCATATTGCCTGAAAAAATAATCAGCTGCGGGGAAATTTATCCGAAATCTGATTTATTTAACAAAGCCGAACGAGTTTTATCAGGCAGGCTAAGGCCATTCTTTTTGACAGGGCTGACTTTTATCAACCTTGAAATCCTGATATGGGCAAGGAGCCTTGCCCATAAATGCGTTGCCGCGCGTAAGGCACTGTTTTACCGGGAAGAGAGTATAAACCCTGTACTACGGATTAACTCTCAGCCTTTATATCGTGCTTTTTCATCATCGCGCGCAGCTGGTGGTAAGTAACGCCTAATAATCCGGCGGCGCGGCGCTGGTTATAGCGAGCCTGGTGCAGACTGGCATCGACCAGATCCCGCTCCTGCTGATTCTGCCATTGACGCAGATCCAGCGGCAGGGCAGGCAGGCCACTGCTCTCTGTCTCATGACTGGGGCGCGGGAGCACAACCGGTTCAGAGCGTGAAGCGAACGGATTAATAATGACATTATCCAGCGGCAGCTCGCTGCTTTTGTGACGATAGACGGAGCGCTCAACCACGTTTTTGAGCTCGCGAACATTGCCGGGCCAGTGGTAATCAAGCAGGGCTTGCTGCGCTTTAGCGGTAAAGCCGGGAAACAGCAACAGGCCAAGCTCGCGACACATCTGAATCGCAAAATGCTCGGCCATCACCAGAATATCACTGCGGCGTTCGCGCAGTGGCGGCAGTTGCACCACATCAAAGGCAAGACGATCCAGCAAATCGGCACGGAATTTCCCTGCCGCCGCCAGGGCGGGCAAATCTTCATTGGTGGCGCAGACCAGCCGTACGTTAACCTGCAGGGCATGATTGCCGCCAACGCGCTCCAGCTGCCCGTACTCTATTACCCGGAGCAGTTTTTCCTGTACCAGCATCGGTGCGGTTGCCAGCTCATCCAGAAACAGCGTTCCGCCGTCAGCACGTTCAAAACGTCCCAGATGGCGCTTCTGCGCGCCAGTAAATGCGCCAGCTTCATGACCAAACAGCTCAGAGTCGAGCAGATTTTCATTCAGCGCGGCGCAGTTCAGCGAGATAAACGGACCCTGCCAGCGGTCAGAGAGATAGTGCAGCCGGCTGGCGATCAGCTCTTTACCCGTGCCGCGCTCGCCAATCACCATCACCGGTTTCTCAAGGGGAGCCAGTTTTGAAACCTGCTCCAGTACCTCAAGAAAATTATTAGACTCACCCAGCAGATTATCATTCGTACCTGTCATGATGAATTTCGCCACCCCTTAATCATTTTGACTATATTAGGACATGGCGAAAAGCCTGTAAAATTTAAAATGTGATTTAAATCATAAAGATAAAAAGTTGGCACGCATATTGTAATATTCAGGCAGAGCATCACGTTTTAAAACATTAAAAGAGGAACATCATTATGGGTATTTTTTCTCGTTTCGCTGACATCGTAAATGCCAACATTAATTCCCTACTGGAGCGTGCGGAAGATCCACAGAAACTGGTCCGTCTGATGATTCAGGAAATGGAAGACACGCTGGTTGAAGTCCGTTCCACCTCTGCCCGGGCGCTGGCTGAAAAGAAACAGCTGTCACGCCGTATTGAGCAGGCCGAGCTGCAGCAGGCCGACTGGCAGGAAAAAGCGGAGCTGGCGCTGCGCAAAGACAAAGATGATCTGGCCCGCTCGGCGCTGATTGAAAAACAGAAACTCACCGACCTTATCGCTTCCCTGAAGCAGGAAGTGGGCCAGGTTGAAGAGACGCTGGAACGCATGAAAGGCGAAATTAGCGAGCTGGAGAAAAAATTAAGCGAGACGCGCGCCCGTCAGCAGGCGTTGACCCTGCGTCATCAGGCGGCTTCTTCATCACGCGATGTGCGTCGTCAGCTCGACAGCGGCAAAATCGACGAAGCGATGGCCCGGTTTGAATCTTTTGAACGTCGCATTGACCACATGGAAGCGGAAGCTGAAAGCCACGGTTTTGGTAAACCGAAAACCCTGGACCAGCAGTTTACTGACCTGAAAGCGGATGATGAAATCAGCCAGCAGCTTAATGCGCTGAAAGCCAAAATGAACCGCAGTGAGTAATCATCGACGTTGCGATAAGTGATTAAGGAGAGTCAATGAGCGCACTTTTTCTCGCCATACCGCTAACGATCTTCGTGCTGTTTGTCGCACCGATCTGGTTATGGCTGCATTACAGCAACAAACGCAACGGCGGTTCGGAACTGTCGCAAAGCGAAATCCAGCGTCTGCAGCGCGTCACGCAGGATGCGCAGCGGATGCGTGAACGTATTGATGCGCTGGAAGCGATTCTTGACGCCGAGCATCCCAACTGGAGGCAGCCATGATGAAAGGTCGTAAGTTATGGCGCAAGCCTGATGAAGGCAAGCTGATGGGCGTCTGCGCGGGTCTGGCGGAGTATCTCGATATCCCGGTTCGCCTGCTGCGGGTTATTGTGGTGTTATCGCTGTTTTTTGGACTGTTTGTCTTTACGGTAATCGCCTACTTTGTGCTGGGTTTTGTGCTGGATGAGAAGCCTGCCAATGCCAGTGATGGCGAACGCCAGCCAACCGCCAGCGAGTTGCTGGATCAGCTGGAGAGTACCCTGCAACGGGATGAGCGTAACGTGCGTGACCTGGAGCGCTATGTCACGTCTGAAACCTTCAGCGTGCGCAGCCGATTCCGTCAGATTTAATTCTGCTATTGCCGGGCCTGGTTCAGGCCCGAACGCTGGCTCAATGGAGGTTTAATGTCTTTTTCGCGATCAACTGCTTTTCGTCACCGCGCGGCACCTGCATTGAAGTCGGCGGCCAAATTCATCATTATCAATGCTGTTACCTACGGTCCCGCCGGTGTCACTGGCTGGGCAGTGAAATCGGTAGCGCGACGCCCGTTACGTCTGCTGCTCGCGGTGGCCCTTGAGCCATTACTGAAGCGCGTGATGAACCGGGTGGCTTCGCGCTTCATCAGGGAGAACGATGAAAAGACTGCAAACTGAATTAGTGGCGTTGATGAACCGTGGCGTCGATCGCCACCTGCGGCTGGCGGTAACCGGCTTAAGCCGCAGCGGTAAAACCGCCTTTATAACCTCACTGGTTAATCAGCTTTTAACGGTTCACAGCGGCGCACGTTTGCCGCTGTTTTCCGTTGTGCGGGATGAACGCCTGTTAGGCGTAAAACGGGTGCCACAGCGTGACATGGGCACGGCGCGGTTTACCTATGATGAAGGCCTGGCTCAGCTCTACAGCACGCCGCCTGCCTGGCCCACGCCAACCCGCGGCGTCAGCGAAATGCGTCTGGCGCTGCGCTACCGGCCTGATGATTCACTGCTGCGCCACCTGAAAGAGACGGCGACGCTCTATCTTGAGATTGTCGACTATCCCGGTGAATGGCTGCTGGATCTCCCGATGCTGGCACAGGATTACCTCGCCTGGTCCCGACAGATGAACGGTCTGCTACAGGGTGACCGCGCTGAGTGGGCTAAGCCGTGGCGCACACTCTGCGAAAAACTCGACGCGTTAGCCCCCGCCGATGAAACCCAGCTGGCGGAAATTGCTGCTGCCTGGACCAACTACCTGCATCGCTGTAAAACGGAAGGCTTACACTTTATTCAGCCTGGTCGCTTCGTGCTGCCCGGGGATATGGCTGGTGCGCCCGCACTGCAGTTCTTCCCCTGGCCGACTTCCGATGAGGCGCAACTGACTAAGCTGGCGCAGGCTGACAAAGGCAGTAACTTCAGCATGCTGCAGCAGCGGTTTAACTACTATTGTCAGCATGTGGTCAGAGGCTTTTATAAGAACCATTTCCTGCGCTTTGATCGCCAGATTGTGCTGGTTGACTGCCTGCAGCCGCTGAATAGTGGTCCCCAGGCGTTCAATGATATGCGACTGGCACTTACGCAACTGATGCAGAGTTTTCATTACGGTCAGCGTACTCTGTTCCGCAGGCTGTTCTCACCGGTGATCGACAAATTACTGTTTGCCGCCACCAAGGCGGACCACATTACCAGCGATCAGCATGGCAACATGGTGTCCCTGTTGCAGCAACTGGTACAGGATGCCTGGCAAAACGCGGCGTTTGAGGGAATCAGTATGGACTGCATCGGGCTGGCGTCGGTGCAGGCGACGCAGAGCGGGCTGGTCGATCACCGTGGCGAGAAGATCCCGGCCCTGCGCGGTCATCGTCTGACTGATGGCGAGCCGCTCACCGTCTATCCCGGCGAAGTGCCGCCTCGCCTGCCCGGTAATGCTTTCTGGCAGCAGCAGGGCTTTCAGTTTGAACAGTTCCGGCCGCAGCAGCTTGACGTCGATCGTCCGCTGCCGCATATCCGCATGGATGCCGCGCTGGAATTTTTATTGGGAGATAAATTGCGATGAGCGATCCGCTGAAGCCGCGTATCGATTTTGCCCGTCCGCTGGATGAGAGCAGCACGACGCCGCTGCGCCCGGCGCAGACCTTTGAAGCCGAAGCGCAGGCTGCATTTCTGGCGGTGCAGGATGAGGATGCCGCCGTCGAAGAGGAGGGCGCAGGTGAACGGGCGGTGGAAGCCGCGCTGAAGCCTAAGCGCAGTCTGTGGCGCAAAATGGTGACGGCAGGCGCGCTGCTGTTTGGCATCAGTGTGATTGCACAGGGTGTACAGTGGACGCATGATGCCTGGCTGGCCCGCGACTGGTTTTCGCTGGGCAGCGGCGTGGCAGGTGGCCTGATTGTGCTGGCGGGTGTGGGCGCGTTGACCACCGAGTGGCGTCGCCTCTATCAGTTGCGTCAGCGCGCGGAGGAGCGGGATGTGGGCCGCGAGCTGCTGCACAGTCATGGCATCGGCAAAGGCCGCGCATTCTGCGAAAAGCTGGCGCAGCAGGCGGAGCTGGATCAGGCGCATCCGGCCCTGCAGCGCTGGTATGCCTCGCTGCATGAAACCCACAATGACAGTGAAATCGTTCGCTTATATACCCAGCTGGTGCAGCCAGTGCTGGATCGTCAGGCGCGACGCGAGATTAGCCGTCATTCAGCGGAAGCCACATTGATGATTGCGGTCAGCCCGCTGGCGCTGGTGGATATGGCGTTTATCGCCTGGCGCAATCTGCGGCTGGTCAACCGTATCGCGGCAATCTATGGCATTGAACTGGGCTACTTCAGCCGCATCCGGCTATTCCGTCTGGTGCTGCTTAATATGGCCTTTGCCGGGGCGTCTGAACTGGTGCGGGAAGTAGGTATGGACTGGATGTCGCAGGATATCGCCGCCCGGCTTTCCACGCGTGCCGCGCAGGGTATTGGTGCAGGTTTATTAACCGCAAGACTGGGCATCAAAGCGATGGAGCTTTGCCGTCCGTTGCCCTGGCTGGAGCAGGATAAGCCGAGGCTCGGCGACTTTCGTCGTGAGCTGCTGGGGCAGATGAAAGAGGCGTTGCAGAAGGGTGGCAATAAGTCAGCCTGAATCTCTGTTGGAGGATAAAGGCGGCCTGGCCGCCTTTTTTGATTAGTGTGGCTGGCGCAGGACCTGCCTAGAATCGATAGTGAGGCATTCACCCGGACACGCCGCTTCATCGGTGATCACCGGATCCGCTGGCAGCGTAAAGGCCATTCCGTTTTTCTGCCGGATAAAATGCGTCATTCCGGCGAATGTCCATGACATGCTCAGCCCAAGCCCACCGAAATCATCATATTTTCGTAACGTCGCAACTTTCGGCAAATACTCACCGGTCAGACGATAATAGAGCGCCCCTTTAAATCCCTTCGGCACCTGCTGGATGATCGCCTGATCGAGCAGGGCAAACTCTTTGCGAGTCGGAACTGAGTAACCGTTGATCAGATGGCTTATCGTCAGCGAGCCAGCCACGATCACCAGCAGCGCATAAAATGGCTTTTTCCATTTTAACTTTTTGCTGATTTCAAACAGGCCGAGAATGAACACGCTGGTGGTTATCAGCGCACCGGCAATCAGTGTCCGGTAAGCCGCCATGCTTTCGCTGACAATCAGATTAGGCAGTGCGGCAATCAGCAGTAAGACAAACATCAGATAAAATTTGTCGTTGCCCGCGGCTTTAATTTTCTTCAGGCCAAAACCAATAATGATCGAAGAGACAATCACCGACACCGTTTTTGCGCCAAGGTCAAAGTTGCAGATTACGTTCTTCAGGTATTCGGTAAAAAACCATTTCAGCTTAACCGGTATGTCGTAGCTGAATGCTGAGCGTGGCAGCGTATGACCATAAAGCTGGACGGGCAGCACCTTCGAGGCGATTAGCGCTGCAAACATGCCTGCACCCAGCACCATCAGAGAGATGAGCGCCTGTTTCTTATCCATTTTCCGCGCGGAAAAGCAGAGGTCCAGCGCAGCAAAGAAGGTAAAGCTCATCGCAGCGGGCTGATAGAGACAGAAAGCGATGGTCAGCAGGCAGAATGCAAACAGACGGGTCGGGATGCCCGGTTTAATTGACAAACGGTAGCTGGCACCCGCCAGTAAAATCGCAGCGATATAGGGGAAACAGGATGCCCATGCAACGTAAACCTGAAATGAAGGGAGCAGACACAGCAATAATGCAAAAGTCATTCGCTGAGCCTGATTCTCCAGTAGCCCCTCTTTCTGACACAGGATATAGATGTAATAACCGGTAAAAATGAGCAGAACAATCGCGACTGAACGCAGCAGTGCCAGCTTTTCTACGCTCTCCACCAGAAAAGAGGCGCTGTACTGAATAATTCCATACACCGGCCTGCCGGATAACGTGTCCCAGTTCAAAATACTGAGCTTGTCAAAGTTAGCCCAGTAGAGATTCGTCCAGTCATCGGTATAGGCGTAATGGGTTAAATAAGCGGGGCTGTAAGCAATCAGAAAAACTACCGCAATAAGTAAAAAAACCTTACGACGTGTCAGTCCGGTATCAGTGGCGAACATCTTTCATCCTTTTTTAAACTAGCCATCTTCTCTGCGCCTGAACGGGCAGTTTAATCCGTGTTCTGAGGCGGGTTTAGTCTGGTCGTCGCGGATTTTCGCAAAATATAGCGAGGCCGGTTTTTGGTTTCCATATAGATGCGGCCAATATATTCACCCAACACGCCAATGCCAATAAGCTGAACCCCACCGAGAAACAGCACCGAAACCAGAATAGAGGGGTAACCCGGTACCGGATTACCGAACAGCAGCTTATCCACGATCATCCAGAGTCCGTACAGAAAGGCCAGCGAGGCCACCAGAAAACCCAGATATGACCAGATGCGTAGCGGAACGGTAGAGAATGAGGTCAGTCCCTCCAGCGCAAGATTCCATAGCTTCCAGCCGCCGAATTTACTGCGGCCAGCAATTCGCTCAGTGCGCACATATTCCACGATGTCCGTCTGTCCGCCGACCCAGCTCAGAATGCCCTTCATAAAGAGATTTTTCTCGGGCAAGAGCTTAATGTTTTCAACCACTTCACGCGACATCAGCCGGAAATCACCGACGTTCTCTTCTATCTGCGTATCGCTGATGCTGTTATGCAGTTTATAGAACCAGTGCGCTGTTTTGCGTTTGAGGTGACCATCGGCACGTCTGTCAATCCGCTTGGCTAACACGATATCAGCGCCTGCCTGCCATTTACGGATCATGTCAGGAATAATCGTGATCGGATCCTGCAAATCCACATCAATCGGGATCACGGCATCGCCGGTTGCGGCTTCCAGGCCGGCAAACAGCGCCGGTTCCTTGCCGAAATTACGAATAAACGACAGACTGCGTACCAGCGGATCGCGCTGGCTCAGTTGCGTTATCAGTTTACAGGTTGCGTCTGTGCTGCCATCATCGATAAAAACAATCTCAACCTGCCACTCTGCCAGCGCTTCATATTTTCTGACCGCATCATAAAAAAGAAGGACAACCTCCTCTTCATTAAATACCGGCACCACCAAAGAGATTTTCATTATTCTCCTTTGAATATGACAAAGCGGGAAAAAAGAAAGCCACACACCAGGCTGATAGCTGATGAGGTGACAAGGGTAATAATCGGATAGAGGCCTAACCGATCCGCCAGATAACCTACGCTGAATGCCATCGCGCCCATAAAAACGACGTAAAGAATATAACGCCACGCGGTCGCCTGTTGTTCAAAGGTCCAGCGCGCATTCACAAAGAAAGAGAAGGTGACGGCCATGCTAAAAGCAATCAGGTTAGCAGTTGACTGCATGAGACCCAGGCTCAGGGCGATGAAAAAGGTCACCCAGTGAATCAGGGTATTAACCATACCCACAGTCAGATATTTTGCGAAGAAAGTCAGCATTTTATAATCAATTCTATACAGTTGAGAAAAATATACCCTGGTCAGCCCGCAATCAACAGTCCGGTGCTGACAAAAACTGACAATTAATCGGAAATGACAGTCCACAGAAGGGCCGTACAAAAGTCCACCATATGCGCCAGAACTGTCAAGATTTCCTGACAGAGACCTTTCTGCAGGTGCGCCACATAGCGTATTATTGTTTTATCTGAACCTGATTAAGGCGAACGCAATGCGTCTGGAAGTGTTCTGTCAGGACCGTATCGGTCTGACGCGCGAACTGCTTGACCTGCTGGTGGCACGCAACATTGATTTACGCGGCATTGAAATTACGGCGCTGGGCCGCATCTATCTGAACTTTTCTGCACTGGAATTTGACGCCTTCAGTAATCTGATGGCGGAAATCCGGCGTACACCCGGCGTAACAGATGTGCGCACGGTGACGTACATGCCCTCTGAACGGGAGCATCGCGCGCTGAGTGCGCTGCTGGTGGCGATGCCGGATCCGGTTTTTTCCATCGACCTGAAAAGCAAGGTTGAGCTGGCGAATCCCGCTGCTCAGAACCTGTTTAATCTCGATGAAGAAAAGATGCGCAATTTTAGCGCCGGTTATCTGATTAACGGCTTTAATTTCCTGCGCTGGCTCGAGAGCGAAAGGGTTGAGGCGCAGGCCCACCATGTCGTCATTGAGGGGCGTGATTTTCTGATGGAAGCGCGTCCTATCTACCTGCCGGGTGAAGAGGGCCAGAGTGACAGGCCGGTTGGGGCGATGGTAATGCTGAAGTCGACAGCCCGCATGGGCCGCCAGTTGCAGAATCTGGTGGTCACCGACGAATCGGAGTTTGACCATATCATTGCCGTCACGCCGAAGATGCGTCAGGTCGTCGATCAGGCGCGCAAACTGGCGATGCTTGATGCGCCGCTACTGATTGCTGGCGACACCGGCACCGGGAAAGATATGCTGGCACGCGCCTGCCATCTGCGCAGCGCCCGCGGGAAAAATCCTTTCCTGGCGCTGAACTGTGCCTCTCTGCCTGACGACGTGGCGGAAAGTGAGCTGTTTGGTCATGCTGCCGGTGCTTATCCGAATGCGCTGGAAGGCAAGAAAGGCTTTTTCGAGCAGGCTAGTGGCGGCTCGGTTCTGCTGGATGAGATTGGCGAGATGTCGCCAAGAATGCAGACGAAGCTGCTGCGTTTTCTGAATGACGGCACTTTCCGTCGCGTCGGTGAAGAGCATGAAGTTCATGTCAATGTGCGGGTGATTTGCGCCACGCAGAAGAACCTGATTGAACTGGTGCAGCGCGGTGAGTTCCGCGAAGATCTCTTCTACCGTCTCAATGTGCTGACGCTGCAACTGCCACCGCTGCGCGACCGTCCCCAGGACATTCTGCCGCTGACCGAGATGTTTGTGGCCCGTTTTGCGGATGAGCAGGGGATGGCGCGTCCGCGTCTGTCGCCACAGCTCAATGCGTTTCTGACCCGTTATGCCTGGCCTGGTAATGTGCGTCAGTTAAAAAACGCGCTGTATAGGGCGTTAACTCAGCTGGAAGGATACGAGCTGCGTCCGCAGGATATCGTGTTGCCTGAACAGGCGCTGGATGTGTCACTCGGCGATGAAGCCATGGAAGGAACGCTGGATCAGATCATCAGCCGCTTCGAACGCTCGATTCTGACGCGGCTTTATCTCTCTTATCCCAGCACCCGAAAGCTGGCAAAACGGCTGGGCGTGTCACACACCGCGATTGCCAATAAGCTGCGGGAATATGGTCTGGGGCAGAAGCGCAACGAAAGCGAATAAGCGGCAAACAGAAGGTGAAAGCGGATAACCGGGTTATCCGCTTTTTTATTACTTCAGCGCGGCCAGCGCAGCGTCGTAATCAGGCTCTGTGGTAATTTCATCTACCAGCTGGCTGTAAATCACTTTATCGTTCTCATCCAGCACGATCACCGCACGAGCAGTCAGACCTTCCAGCGCACCATCGGCAATTTCCACGCCATAATCATATTTAAACTCCGAGCCGCGCAGCGTCGACAGGGTCACTACGTTGCTCAGGTTCTCTGCACCACAAAAACGTGACTGGGCAAACGGCAGATCCGCAGAAATACACAGCACCACCGTGTTATTCAGTTCGCTCGCAGCCTGATTGAACTTGCGCACTGATGAAGCACAGACGCCGGTATCAACACTCGGGAAAATGTTCAGAATTTTGCGTTTTCCTGCATACTCAGAGAGCGCAACGTTGACCAGATTTTTAGCGACCAGCGTGAAAGCTTTGGCTTTATCGCCAGCCTGAGGAAACTGACCAGCAACCGGTACGGCGTTACCCTGAAAATGAACAGTCTGAGACATAGTGATTCCTTTTGATGAGAAAAAATATCCAACACAAAACGGCTAAAGATAGCCGTTGTTTATGACATAAATGTTAAGGGTTTACGAGTTCAATTGTTGAATTTAACGTGGCGGTCTGCCACTGCATCACACACTGTGGAGTGGAAATGAGAACGGTAAAAAGTTATCCCGAAGCCTGGCCGTTGCATACGCCGTTTGTCATTGCCCGCGGAACCCGGACCGAAGTCAAAGTGGTAGTGGTAGAAATTGAAGAAAACGGTGTCAAAGGTGTCGGAGAAGCGACGCCTTATGCGCGCTACGGTGAAAGCGAAGCCTCGGTGCTGGCGCAAATCGCCACGCTGCTGCCTGCGCTGCAACAGGGCATGACGCGCGAAGCGCTGCAACAGGCACTGCCAGCTGGTGCCGCGCGCAACGCGATTGACAGCGCCCTATGGGATTTGGCCGCACATCAGCAGCAGAGCAGCCTCTGGCAGCTTAGCGGCGTTACCGCCCCTGAGGATGTGGTCACCGCACAGACCGTCAGTATCGATACTCCGGAGGCGATGGCCAGCAGCGCGCTGGCGCTGTGTCAGCATGGTGCAACGCTGCTGAAGGTTAAGCTGGACGATAATTTCATCACAGAACGGCTGATGGCGATCCGCACAGCCGTGCCGGACGCGACCCTGATTGTGGATGCGAATGAGTCATGGCACGCCGAAGGCCTGGCGGCACGCTGTCAGTTGCTGGCCGATATCAATGTGGCGATGCTGGAGCAGCCTCTGCCCGCGGATGAGGATGCGGCACTGGAGAACTTTATCCATCCGTTACCGATCTGCGCGGATGAGAGTTGTCATACCCGCGAAAGCCTGGCGGCACTACAAGGCCGCTATGAGATGGTCAACATTAAGCTGGATAAAACGGGTGGACTGACCGAGGCGCTGGCGCTGGCCGACGCGGCTCAGGAGCAGGGTTTTGCGGTGATGCTGGGCTGCATGCTCTGTACCTCGCGGGCGATACGCGCTGCGCTGCCGCTGGTTCCGCAGACTCGCTTCGCCGACCTCGACGGGCCAACCTGGCTGGCGGTTGATGCAGAACCGGCGATCAACGTGCGCAACGGTCAGCTGATTATTACTGCCAGCGCAGCAGGTTGACCATCATCTCAAGGTAAGTTTCCGTGGCTTCATCCACGGAAATCACCGGCATTTCAGCGGTGACGCAGGGCAGACTGAGATCGTGACACCAGCTGCCGAATGAACCGGGTGTGTCATAGCCGATGCTGCTGACGCGGGGAAGGACGGTGTGGCTGGCCAGCCAGCCGCCAATCTCCACCTGATGCGGATCGTCAATGCAGCCCAGCGGTTCATGCCATGAGACGATCCAGCACGGCTTAAGCTGATGAATCAGGGCACAGAGTGCCTGGGTTTCCGGCTCAGAACCCGGATGCGTGCCGGTTGAAAGGGCCACATCACGCGCATCGGCCGCGCTGTTCCAGCGATACACCGTCTCGCCTGACTGCCAGTTTGCTGCCGGGAAGTTACGGTTGAGATCGACGCCATTTGCGTTAGCGCGCAGCCCTAGCTGACAGCCATCCGGATTGACCGCTAATACCACATGGTGCCGACGCATGCCGTCGGGCAACGTGCGTAATGCGGCGGAGAGCGTCGCGATGGCCGCATTCTCATCACCGTGGGTGCCGGCAAGGATCAGACCGCTGTCAGGATCGCCGAGCGGAGCCGGAAACCACAGCAGCGGTGCGCCCAGCACAGAGCGGCCATACTGCTGATAGGGAACGTCAAGTTTGCCCCGCAGGGGTCGCGGATGGAGTGGTGACATACTCATTTCCTCAAAGGGTTTTACTCAAAGTAGCGGAAAAGCAGTGCGCGGAAAATAGCTATTTATCTGTCAGCCATTTGCGCTAAAGTGCCCTGCACAAGCTGTATCAGCAACAGACTGATGCAGCACTTCTTTGGGGTAAAGGAGTGATGATGGTTAAGACCTTTCGCATGACGCTGGCAGCAATCAGTCTGAGCAGTGTTATCACACCCGCTATCGCGGCGAATCCACCCGCTGGCGCACAGCTGGCTGAACAGCAGCAGATCGTTCGCCATATTAAAGATGAACCCGCCTCACTTGATCCGCTTAAAGCAGTCGGACTGCCGGAAATTCAGGTGATTCGCGATCTGTTTGAAGGCCTGACCAATCAGGATGCGCAGGGCAAGATCGTGCCGGGCGTGGCACAGAGCTGGAGCAGTAACGACAACAAAACCTGGGTCTTCACCCTGCGCAATAACGTGCGCTGGTCAAACGGCGAACCGGTTACTGCGCAGGATTTTGTCTATAGCTGGCAGCGCCTGGTCGATCCTAAAAACAGTTCACCCTTTGCCTGGTTCGCGGGCTTAAGCGGCATTGAAAATGCGGCAGCGATTACCAAAGGCGAAATGACGCCCGATAAGCTGGGTGTCGTCGCTCAGGGTAAAACGCAGCTGAAAGTGACGCTGGATCGTCCGGTGCCATGGTTCCCGGCGCTGGTGGCTAATGTAGCGCTCTTCCCGGTTCCTCAGAAGACGATTGCGCAGGAGGGTGACAGCTGGACGGCACCCGGCAAACTGGTGGGCAACGGTGCTTATCAGCTCAGTGAGCGGGTGGTAAATGAAAAAATCGTCCTGGTCCGTAATCCGGGCTACTGGGATGATGCGCATTCGGTGCTGACAAAAGTGACCTTTGTCCCGCTCAATGAAGAGTCGAGCGCCACCAAGCGCTATCGCGCGAATGATGTCGATATCACCGAGTCCTTCCCTAAGAATATGTATGCGATGCTGAAAAAAACGTTGCCGGGAGAGGTCTACACACCCGACCAGTTAGGCACCTATTACTATGTCTTTAATACGCAGAAGGGGCCGACTGCTGATGTGCGGGTCCGTAAAGCGCTGTCATGGTCTATTGACCGCAAAGTAATTGCTGAAAAAGTGCTGGGCACCGGTGAGAAGCCGGCGTGGCACTTCACGCCAGATGTGACAGCAGGCTTTAAGCCCTTGCCCACTTTCATGCAGCAGCACGATCAGAACACCCTGAACGCGCAGGCGAAAGCACTGCTGACATCAGCCGGATATGGTCCTGGCAAGCCATTAAAACTTAAGTTGCTCTACAACACCTCTGAAAGCCATCAGAAGATTGCGATTGCCGTGGCCTCAATGTGGAAAAAGAACCTCGGGGTGGATGTTACGCTAGAGAATCAGGAGTGGAAAACCTATATCGACAGCCGTAATAGCGGGAACTTTGATGTGATTCGTGCTTCGTGGGTGGGTGACTACAATGAGCCCTCTACCTTCCTGAATCTGCTGACCTCAGGCAACAGCAGCAATATTTCGCGTTTCAGCAATGCGGATTATGATGCGGTCATCGCCAAAGCCAGCCGTGAGACCAACGACCAGGCGCGCAACAGCGACTACAACCGGGCGGAGCAGATCCTGGCTGAACAGACACCCATTGCCCCGATCTATCAGTACACCAATGGCCGCCTCATTAAGCCCTGGGTCAAAGGCTATCCCATTACCAATCCTGAAGACGTCGCCTACAGCCGTGAACTCTGGATTGAAAAGCACTAAGCCACTGGTGGCCGGTTTTCCGGCCATCGGCTGACATCTTTCTACACAGCCCGGAGATTGCAACTCAACGCCGTCACGCTAGACTGTATCGTATTGATTTTATTAGAGAGGGGACGGTGTGGACGTTATTGAAGGAAAAGCATTACAGGTTTCAGATGCCATCATTTCCTGCCAGCTGGATGGCAAGGGTGGGATGATCCCGATTGCTGAAGATGAAGTCATCCAGTGTGAGCAGCCCTGCTGGCTGCATCTCAACTATACCCATCGCAAGAGCGCCGAATGGCTGCAGTCAACGCCACAGATCCCCGATACGGTGCGTGACGCCTTAGCGGGCGACAGCATGCGTCCTCGCGTCAGCCGACTGGGCGACGGGTTTATGATCGTACTGCGCAGCGTCAACCACAATAGCGATGCACGTCGCGACCAGCTGGTGGTCATGCGGGTGTTTATCAACGACAAGCTCATCGTCTCGACCCGGCGGCGCAAAGTCTCTGCCGTTGATGAAGTGCTCACCGATTTGCAAAACGGCAATGGCCCGATTGACTGCGGCAGCTGGCTGGTGGATGTCTGTGATGCGCTGACCGATCACACCAGCGAATTTATCGAAGAGTTACATGACAAAATCATCGAGCTGGAAGATGCGCTGCTTGATCAGCGGATGCCCGCGCGCGGCGAGCTGGGCCTGCTGCGCAAGCAATTGATTGTGATGCGGCGTTATATGGCACCTCAGCGCGATGTCTATGCCAGGCTGGCCAGTGAAAAACTGGCCTGGATGGATGACAGCGAACGCCGCCGGATGCAGGACATCGCCGACCGTCTGGGACGCGGGCTGGACGATCTGGATGCAGGCGTGGCGCGCACCGCGATTCTGGCTGATGAGGTCGCTTCTGCAATGGCAGAATCAATGAATCGCCGTACCTATACCATGTCACTGATGGCGATGATCTTTCTGCCCGCCACGTTCCTGACTGGCCTGTTTGGCGTCAACCTGGGCGGCATTCCGGGCGGTGAATGGAAATATGGGTTTTCAATCTTCTGTCTGCTGCTGGTGGCGCTGGCAGTAGGGGTAGCGGGCTATCTGCGTAAACGGCGCTGGCTCTGATGCGCCAAAGGGTAATGCGAAAATCCCGATGTAGGAGCTGAAAATCCCGATAATCGAGCAAAAGCTGATCGACATCAAGAACCCGTTGCCGCAGCTGACGCAAACTCTCTCCCGCAGGTGAATGCAACGTCAAGCGATGGGCGTTGCGCTCCATATTGTCTTACTTCCATATTTAGAATTATTGCATAGCACATTTAATTCGAAACATGCCGGCCAGTGTGCCGGCTTTTTTTTGTCTGCCTGGCTGTAACGCCGTTCCTTATCTAAACTTAAACTCCATTCGCAAGAAAAGGAGTACGGCATGAGCGCGATTCTTAACAGCGAGCCGATCCCCACGGATCCAGTCCCGATTCCTGAACCCATTCCCCGGCCGCAACCGCAGCCTGATCCACCAACCGATCCGGAATTTCCGCCGATAATGGATCCACCGCCACATCGAAACATATAAAATAGGGCGTGCTGCCTGCAGCACGCCCTTAAACTTTCCCGCACTTATTTAATCTGAAGTACATCCAGACGCGTGCTGATATCGGGTGCATCGTCTTCATCGACCCGCCAGCCCACAGGCTGTGCTGGCAGCGTTTCCCGGTCAAAGGCGAGATCGCCGCCATCAACGACTGCATCGCCATGTTTGATGGCTTTAAAATCGAACAGACTGACATCGGCCAGGTGCGACGGCACCACGTTTTGCATCGCGCTGAACATGGTTTCAATACGGCCAGGATAGCGCTTATCCCAGTCACGCAGCATATCGGCTACCACCTGACGCTGCAGATTCGGCTGTGACCCGCAAAGGTTGCACGGAATAATCGGGAACTGACGTGCTTCGGAGAAACGAATAATATCTTTCTCACGGCAGTAGGCCAGTGGACGGATCACAATCTGCCTGCCATCGTCGCTCATCAGCTTTGGCGGCATGCCTTTCAGTTTTCCACCATAGAACATGTTCAGGAACAGCGTCTGCAGGATGTCATCGCGATGGTGGCCCAGCGCAATTTTAGTGCAACTGAGTTCAGTCGCGACACGATAGAGAATGCCACGGCGCAGGCGCGAGCAGAGTGAGCAGGTCGTTTTGCCTTCCGGAACCTTATCTTTGACGATGGAATAGGTATCTTCTTCGACAATCCGGTACTCAACACCCTGCGACTCAAGATATTGCGGCAGGATATGCTCAGGGAAGCCCGGCTGTTTCTGGTCAAGGTTGACGGCAATCAGGCTGAAGTTTACCGGTGCGCTTTTTTGCAGACTGCGCAAAATTTCCAGCATGGTGTAGCTGTCTTTTCCGCCCGACAGGCAGACCATGATGCGGTCGCCTTCTTCAATCATATTAAAATCTGCAATGGCTTCGCCGACATTACGACGCAAACGCTTCTGCAGTTTATTCAGGTTGTACTGTTCTTTCTTGTCAACCGTTTGATTATCTTGCATTTTTACCTATCTCAAAAACCAGAAAGTGTAGCAAAAGGGCGAATTGATGCGCGCGCCCAGCCGGTCACTTCACTGTGATGTTACGAATATGCAGCGTATGGTACGGATTGTTGACGCGAATGCCAGTACTGGAGTGAAGTATTCAGCGGATAATCGCCGTCAGAGTCACAGGCCGCGTTACCTGTCAGGGCGATGATTGCCGCAATGCGGTACTACGAAAGAGCGCGAGCAAAGAGGGCGGGTTTTGCTTCGTCGTGAGTAATCCGGCGGGCTGTGAGGTAATACGGAAAGCGATCAGCTGCGCGATGTCAGCTGACGGGCACATCTCTCCACTGAAAATCAATTTCATCACTGTGCATTGAACAGGACGGCGGTGATGACGGGTAAGCAACAGTCCGCGGATGCTCCCTTTTTACCGCACAACCTGTGGTCATAAAAATGACAGAGATAATTATAAAAATTTTCATCAGCACTGCCGGATTAATAAAAAAACAGACCGCGCTGCTATAACTTAATCAGGCCTGAATGCATTCCAGGTTGTATCGGTCTGATTTGATGCACATCAAAATAAATGTTTCTGTTTAATTGGCAGAGAGTCTGATATTAATCACTGTTTTCATTTTTCAGGTGATAATCTTAAAAACGGGCTCTGTTGAATGTGCGTTGACCTATCGGGTTTATAATAAATTCAGACGTGCTGGCGTGTTGTTTATCTCTTTTAAAAAATAGCTTTATAATCCCTGTGACACGTACTAAAAAATGACTTTCCAGTAAAATCAGGTGATGTTCATGACATCCGATAAGCAGACTGCGTAAGAGCGGGCGTTTACATTTATGCTTATATCCATTGACACAGACTCTCTTACATTGACCCGTCGCTTAGAACATTTCGTCAATACAGACTGCCTGTGAAGCCGTTTAATGTCGGGCTATCAATGTGAAAAAAATGAATCAATATTTAATGTTTATGAGGCATCCGGATAAAAATCGCAAAATAAAAAAGTACGGCATCAGATTTATTATGACGCTGATTCTTTTTACTTTGCTATGTTGTGATTATGTATTGCGGCGTTCTGCTGTTGGTCAACCGGCATGGCTTACGCCATTTTATGCTGCACGGAATTCAGCCGCAGGCCTTAAAAATCCAGCGATAAGCATGATGTAAAAAATGCCTGAGTACTTCCAGAATATCTTCCGCACCTTCTCCAGCAAGACATTGTCCGGTCTCCAGCGCATTATTAACCGAGTTCCGATGATCCAGAATCATCATGATCGCTACAGCGCCCGCAATCAGCGTAAAAATCAGCACGATTAATGCAGGCTGGTTATTTTTCCGCGTAGCAGCAGGCAGAGTATCTTGAGAATGGTCAGAGTTTTGGCGCATTGGTCCCCGGTGAAAATTATTACAATGATAAACAATAACGGATTATGCCATTAATTACCGGCTCGCTCTATGTCTC
>Ga0153961_1000039_pt1 | contig 65833 bp, 70 predicted proteins | sample TSFL045MetaG_FD_104748 | JGI IMG/M metagenome (GOLD analysis project Ga0153961, IMG submission 104748) | Attine ant fungus gardens microbial communities from Florida, USA - TSFL045 MetaG | ecosystem: Host-associated > Fungi > Mycelium > Unclassified | place: USA: Florida, Withalacochee...
CGTCGCCTCTTCGCCCTGCTTGCTTTTATACTCGGCGAGGATCGGCACGAACGCCTGCGAGAAGGCGCCCTCGGCGAAAATACGCCGCAGCAGGTTAGGCAACTTAAAGGCGACGAAGAAGGCGTCCGTGGCCATCCCGGCGCCGAACACCCGCGCCACAATGGCGTCACGGGCAAAACCCAATACGCGGGAAAACAGGGTCATGGAACTGACCGCTGCCAGCGATTTCAACAGATTCATAATTGGCGCGCGTCCTGAAAAGAGTCGGCAAATTGAGCTACTTAGCGCGGGCGCCCAGCGGCGCCCGGCGATAGTCTACTGCCACGGCGGGAAATGACCAGCGCGGAGTGTTACAAGGCGTTATTCCCTCTCCGCTTCGCGCCACATTTTTTCCACCACGCGCTGCGCCAGCAGCGCCTGCTCGCCACCTGTTTCAGGCATCGTCTGATTTTGCACGCACTGGATAAAATGGTGCGCCGCGCCGCTGAAGCCGCGCTGGGTCAGATGGCTTTGCCACGCGGGCGGCGGATCGCAGCGCACGCCGTCGCCGCGCTCCTCCTGCCAGTCGCGCATCTCCAGCACGTCAATGCAGCGGCCGTCACCGACGAGGCTTACGCGCTCGCGCTGGCTGCCCGCGCGGCGATGCATGCTGGTGGCGACCTGCACGGCGCCGGCGGCGAAATGGTGCTCGGCATAGAGCATTTCGCCACGCTCGTTGGTGTGGATATAGCCATGACGCTGCACGGCGCGTCCGCCCGCCAGCCAGAGCGCGGTGTCCACCACGTGCAGATAGTCGTCGAGCAGCGTAAAGCGCAGATCGTTCGGTCCCACGCTGTCGCTGCGGTGTTTCTCCACGCGCAGGCTGGCGGCCTGCGGCATCGCCAGCCGCAGCTGCTGATAGCGCGGCGCAAAGCGGCGGTTAAAGCCCACCATCAGCCTGCGTCCGCGCTTTTCCGCCAGCGCCACCAGCGCTTCCGCCTGGCTGTAATTATCGGCCAGCGGCTTATCCACCAGCACATCTTTTCCCGCCAGCAGCAGCGCGTTAACAATCTGGTAGTGGGTAGCGGTGCTGGTATGGACGAACACCGCGTTGCAGGCGTCCGCCAGCGCGTTGAGCGAGGAGAAACAGGTCATGCGGTAGCTGTCGCACACCAACTGCGCCTTCTGCTGATTCGGCGAAAACGCGCCGACCAGCGTCCAGCTTTCCGCCTGCCCCAGCACCGGCAGCCAGGCTTTTTGCGCAATGCTGCCTAGCCCGACGACGCCAATTCGCAGTCTCATCTCAGCCTCCTTTATGCAGCAGCGTCTGCACCAGCGCCTGTAGAGCGGCGAGCGACTGCTCAAGCACGGCGACGCGCGCGCTGAGATCGGCGTTATCTTCCAGCGGCGTTTCCGCCGGGCTGGCGACCTGTTCGTCGCCGAACAGATGCAGATAGCGGCTCTCGCGCTTGCCCGGCTCGCGCGGCAGGCGCGCCACCATCTCGCGCTCGGTTAACCCAGCCAGCACGCTTTCCACTTCCGCCACGTCGGCGAACTCGTGTAGCCTGCCGCTGCGCGTGCGCAGCTCGCCCGGCGTTTGCGCGCCGCGCAGGAACAGCAGCGTCAGGATCGCCACCTCGGCGCTGCTCAGCTGCAGGTTGCCGAAGGTCGAATTGCAGAAGCGCTGCTCATACTTCGCCACGCGCTGGCCGAAGCCGCTGTTGGCGGTGGCCAGATGCTTTTTCGTCAGCCGATCCAGCTCCTCCTGCACCTCGCTTTCGCTCAGGTTCATCACCGGCTCGCGGTTCGACTTCTGGTTGCAGGCGGTCACCACCGCATTCAGCGACAGCGGATACTGCTCCGGCGTGGTGACCTGCTTCTCCAGCAGGCAGCCTAAAACGCGCAGCGCCAGCGGCGAAAGCGCCATTTTCATTCCGATCTCCTTATTAGCCGCGCCGATCCGGCGTCCACTCCTGACGAGTCAGCGCGGTCAACACATGATCCTGCCAGCGGCCGTCGATTAACAGATAGTCTTTCGCATAACCCTCTTTCTCAAAGCCGAGACGCGCCAGCAGCGCGCCGCTGCGCTGATTATGCGGCATATAGTTGGCCATGATGCGGTGGATGTTCTGCTGGCGTTGCATATAGCGGATGGCGACCTGCAGCGCCTCAAACATCAGTCCCTGCCCTTGCCACTTTTCGCCCAGCGAATAGCCGAGGTAGCAGGCGTGGAATGAGCCGCGCAGCACGTTGCTGAAGTTGGCGACGCCGCGTACCTCAGACTCTTCGGGATCCATCAAAATAAAATAGTAGGCGGAGCCGCTTTTGTGCATATCGGCGATCAGGCCCAGACGCGCCTGCCAGCCGGAGGGATAACAGTGGCTCTCGTCGCGCACCGGCTCCCAGGGTTTTAAGAAGGCGCGGTTTTCGGCGTAGTAGTCCGCCAGTCGCCAGGCGTCGCGCTCGTGAACCAGACGCACCACCAGCCGGTCGGTGGTTAATCGCACCCTGGGCGCGGCAGAACGATAGCCAAACATCGTGACTCCTGAAATCTGAGGCTTAAGGAAAGCGGTGCCAACAACATTGCTTTCACTATAACCGCCGCCCCGGCTGCGGTAAAATATTCGTTAACGGCTGGCGCGAAACGCCTTGATTTTATTTTGCAAATCTCTGGCCGATCGCTGCGTCGGTTTGCCCTCGCCCGGAATCTCTTCCATACTTTCGGCACGCCCTCAGTCAGGGTGACGCCCGTCGCTCTGACCATTAAAAGGAGACCGGGATGAAACTCTACATCTACGACCACTGCCCCTTTTGCGTCAAAGCGCGCATGATTTTCGGCCTGAAAAACCTGCCGGTAGAGCTCATCGTGATGCTTAACGACGATGAAGCGACGCCGAAAAAGCTGGTCGGCCAGAAGGTGGCGCCCATCCTGCAAAAAGATGACGGCAGCGCCATGCCGGAAAGCCTCGATATCGTGCGCTTTATCGATAAAAGCGACAGAGAACCGCTGCTGAACGGCAAAATCAACCCGGCAATCGGCGACTGGCTGCGCAGCGTCAACGGCTACGTCAATAAGCTGCTGCTGCCGCGCATCGCGGACGCCCCCTTCGCCGAATTCGCTACGCCCGAGGCGCGCGACTATTTCCGCCAGAAGAAAGAGGCGGCGATCGGCGATTTTGCCGAGCTGAAGAGCCATGCGCCGGGCCTGATCAAAAAGATCGGCGACGATCTGCGCCAGCTCGACAAGCTGATCGTGAAGCCCAACGCGGTCAACGGCGAGCTGTCAGAGGATGATATTCACCTCTTTCCGCTGCTGCGTTCGCTGACGCTGGTGGCCGGCATCGACTGGCCGAGCCGCGTGGCCGATTATCGCGACAATATGGCGAAGCAGACGCAGATTAACCTGCTCTCCTCTGTCGCCCTCTGACGCCATGCGATGAGAGGCGCGCCGCCGTTTCTCATCGCCTTCTTAATGACACCTCATCCGCATTCAGGCACCCTATGCGCTGCATTTGCATCAATTCGGATGAGGACAAAATGAAAAAGGGTTTTCTGGGGCTAGCGGCCCTGTTATTCGCCGTGCTGGTTAGCGGCTGCAATCAGCTCACGCAGTACACCATCAGCGAGCAGGAAGTAAACCAGGCGCTGGCGAAGCACAACAACTATGAGAAAGATATCGGCGTTGCCGGTCTGGTGAACGCCCATATCCTGCTGACCGACCTCAATAGCCAGATTGGCCGTGAGGAGCCGGATCGCATTACGCTAACCGGCAAGGCGAAAATCAACGTCACTTCGCTGTTTGGCCCGCAGGAAGCGGATATGCAGCTGAAGATGAAGGCGCAGCCGGCGTTCGACGCCCAGCAGGGCGCCGTCTATCTGCGCGATCTGGAGATTGTCGACGCGCAGGTGCAGCCGGAAAAAATGGCGGCGGTGATGAAAAGCCTGACCCCTTATCTGAATCAGTCGCTGAAAAGCTACTTTAATCAGAAGCCGGCCTATGTATTGAGCGTCGATCGCAGCAAAGGCGAGGCGCTGGCGAAGAAATTCGCGAAGGGCCTTAAGGTCGAGCCTGGCCAGCTGGTGATTCCGTTAACGCAGTAAAAGCCGAATCTTGTCCTGGCAAAGTAAAGACCGCTGAAAAGCTCACAGCGTGGCTGACATGGCCCGAAGAGCAAAGCGTCCCGCGCCAGGGACAAAAACGCCGGGGGCGTTTTTGAACAACGCAGCGCGTTGGCCCATTAACGGGCGCACCTCAGGGATGAGGTGCGTAGCGCGCGGGCCGAGCCGCCAGGGATGGCGATTTTTGCGTCTTTGCGATTGGGCCATGCCACCCAACGACGGCACATTATCCCAAACTCAACCACGCCTTATGTCGTTTTGCTTTTCTTGCAAGAAAAGAAGTGCAAACGGTTGCCTGACGCCTTATGCTTTGTACCCGGCCAAAACGCGCCTTTACGTTTCCTGACTAGCCGGAGCTTCACTGATGACTGCACACCCTCAGCAACTTACTATCCGCCGCCCTGACGACTGGCATATTCACCTGCGCGACGACGCGATGCTGAATACGGTTCTGCCTTATACCAGCGCGGTTAACGGACGTGCCATCGTGATGCCCAATCTGGTGCCGCCGGTCACCAGCGTCGCCGCCGCCGTCGCCTACCGCGACCGCATCCTGGCCGCGCTGCCAGCGGAACATCGCTTCACCCCGCTGATGACCTGCTACCTTACCGACTCGCTCGATCCCAATGAGATCGAGCAGGGCTTCAACGCGGGCGTGTTTACCGCCGCTAAACTCTACCCGGCGCATGCCACTACCAACTCCAGCCACGGCGTGACCAGTATCGCCGCCATTAGCAGCGTGCTGGAGCGTATGCAGAAGATCGGCATGCCGCTGCTGATTCACGGCGAAGTGACCCACGCCGACATCGATATTTTCGATCGCGAGGCGCGCTTTATCGACAGCGTGATGGAGCCGCTACGCAAAACCTACCCGGAACTGAAGGTAGTTTTCGAGCACATCACGACGCGCGAAGCCGCGCAGTACGTCGAGGCGGGCAATGACAAGCTCGGTGCCACTATTACGCCTCAGCACCTGATGTTCAACCGCAACCATATGCTGGTAGGCGGCGTGCGTCCGCACCTCTACTGCCTGCCGATCCTCAAGCGCAACGTGCATCAGGAAGCGCTGCGCAAGGTGGTCGCCAGCGGCCATCCACGCTTCTTCCTCGGCACCGACACCGCGCCGCACCTGCGCCATCTGAAGGAGGCGAGCTGCGGCTGCGCAGGCGTCTTCAACGCGCCGACGTCGCTGCCCGCCTACGCCACCGTTTTCGAAGAGCTGGACGCCTTGCCGCACCTGGAAGCCTTCTGCTCGGAGAACGGCCCGCGCTTTTACGGCCTGCCGCTTAACGAAGGAACCGTGACGCTGGTGCGCGAACCCTGGACAGTCGAAGAGAGCATCAGCATGGGCGAGCACGCGCTGGTGCCCTTCCTCGCCGGCGAAACCTTAAACTGGCGCGTGAAAATCTGATCCGCGCTTTCGCTTGCCTCCGGCCTGAATATACTGTAAATATATACAGCATCTAATCCGGAGGCTGCTATGCGTGTTGAAATTACCGTTGCTAAAACGTCCCCGCTTCCGTCCGGCGCAATGGAAGCGCTGACGGCTGAACTTTCCCGCCGTATCGATGAAGAATTTCCCGACGGCCAGAACCATGTCAAAGTGCGCTACGCCACCGCAAACCAGCTCAGCGTGCTGGGCGGCGGCAAAGAGACGCGCGACCGTATCAGCGATATTTTGCAGGAAACCTGGGAAAGCGCTGACGACTGGTTCATTACCGATTAACCGCCACTGCGCAGTTTTTGCCGGGTGTCGCCATCCGGCTTTTTTATCGCTCCCCTCCCTCGCCAGAACTTTTTCCTGCATCTAGACTCTGATCGATCAATCGCCTATTCTTGCGCTCGTTATGCTTAACAGGAGGTGAGATAAAATGATGACAGAAAACCCGGAAGAGGCCATGACCTTCGGTGAACTGCTGGCGCTAATCGCCGATCAGCAACGCCGCCTGACGGTGCTGGAAAGCGCCTTCTCCAGCCTTACCCTCTGCCTCGACGAGCGCGCCGCTCAGCTGCTGGTGCATCATCTGACGCTTGAGGCGCAAAATCAGAATCACGACGAACCTCTGCAGCAGCACTTCGCCCGCCTGGCGCTGACGCTGCAAAAGCCGCACAGCGTACAGCCGGCTAATCCCCTGGCCTGATTTTTTACTGGCATGCGAGCGCGTAAAAAAACTGCCTGATGCGTCAGGCATTTTATTTTTTTTAATCGCTTTTTTAACGCCGAATATTTCGCTCACTTTTTGTTCGCCGCACTTTTTAATCGGATAGAACGCTTTTTCTGTTATAATTGTCTCGCTACCGGATATAAAAGCCGCATTGAACCTCATCATGCACTTCGTTTAACGAGTAATAAGGAGGTTATAATGGACAGTAATCATAAAGATGTTATTCAGACTCACCCGCTGGTGGGCTGGGATATCAGTACCGTAGACAGCTACGACGCTATGATGATCCGTTTGCACTCGCTCTCCTCGCAGGATCAAAAAGAAGAAGAAGCAGATGTCGGACCGACCTACTGGCTGACAACCGACGTGGCAAGACAGTTTATTTCTATTCTTGAAGCTGGCATTGCCAAGATCGAATCGGCCGAGCTAATGGCGCGCTACCAGTCCAAACATTAGTTTCCGCCAGATGAACGGGCACCCTCAGGGGTGCCTTTTTCATTTCTGATTCTGGTATGCTGCTGGGCGTGTTACGGCTTTCAGGAGTTATCCTTTAATGATTTATGATCTGATTGTGGTGGGCAGCGGGTCCGTTGGTGCCGCCGCAGGCTTTTACGCCACCCAGGCGGGCCTGTCGGTGCTGATGATCGATTCCAGCCATCCCCCGCATACCCAAGGCGCGCATCATGGCGAAACGCGGCTGATCCGCCACGCCTACGGCGAAGGCGAGCGCTATGTGCCGCTGGTGCTGCGCGCGCAGGCGCTGTGGGACGAGCTGGAACAGCAGGCTGGCGAACGCATTATGCACCGCAGCGGCATTATTAACCTCGCACCCGTTCACTCTGAATTCATTCGCAACGTGATCGACAGTGCGCAGGCCTGGAAGCTGGACGTAGAGCTGCTGCAGGCAGAAGAGGTGCGTCAGCGCTGGCCGCAGATCGGCGTGCCGGATGGCTATATCGGCGTTTTCGAACCGCAGTCGGGCTACCTGAAGTGCGAGCAGGCGGTGCGCAGCTGGATCGCCCTCGCCGAGAAGGCGGGCTGCGCGCAGCTGTTTAACTGCGGCGTGTCGCAGATTGGCCGCGACGGCGACCTGCAGCAGGTGGTAACGGCAGACGGCACCTTCCGCGCGCGCAAGCTGCTGATCAGCGCCGGAACCTGGGTCGGCAAGCTGGTGCCGGATTTACCGCTCAAGCCGACGCGTAAAGTGTTTGCCTGGTATCAGGCCGACGGGCGCTACAGCGAAAACAATAAGTTTCCCGGCTTTACGGTAGAGATGGAGAACGGCAGCCACTTTTACGGCTTTCCGGCGGACAACAACGCGCTGAAGGTAGGACGTCACGATGGCGGCCAGCCAATGAGCCAGCCGGAAGATCGCAAACCCTTCGGCAGTTTTGCCGAAGACGGCAGCGACGCCTTTGCGTTTCTGCGTAAATTTCTGCCTGGCGTCGGGGTCTGCCTGCACGGCGAAGCCTGCAGCTACGACATCAGCCCGGATGAAGACTTTATTATCGATACCCTGCCGGGCGAGCCAAACCGCCTGATTATCACCGGCCTGAGCGGACATGGATTCAAGTTCGCCAGCGTGCTGGGAGAGCTGGCAACGGAGTTCGCGCTCGACAAACCCTTTTCGTTTGATCTTGCGCCTTTCTCGCTCGCCCGCTTTACCCGCTAAAGCGATAAAAAAGCCTGACGCGTCCGCGTCAGGCTCAGGGCGTTACTCTTTCTCCGGCGACGGGATCGCCATGGTCAGCCGGCCGCGCGACTTATTGAAAATCTTATTGCCGTTTTCACGCCCGGCGCGGCGCGCGCGCTGCTCTTCCGGCGACAGCTGCGCCTCTTCCATGCAGAGCGGACTACAGCAGTTGTGGAACTTCTCGGCGCAGCTCGGGCACTGAATAAACAGCAGATGACAGCCGTCGTTGACGCAGTTGGTGTGGGTATCGCACGGCGCGCCGCACTGGTGGCACTGCGACAGCACATCGTCGGAGATGCGCTCGCCCATCCGCTCGTCGAAGACGAAGTTTTTGCCTTTGAAGCGCACCGGCAGACCCTGCTCGCGCGCGCGGCGCGCATACTCGATAATGCCGCCTTCAATGTGGTAAACGTCGTCAAACCCGTTATGACGCATCCAGGCGCTCGCCTTTTCGCAGCGAATGCCGCCGGTGCAGTACATCACGATTTTTTTATCTTTCTGCTCATGCAGCATTTCAACCGCCATCGGCAGCTGATCGCGGAAAGTGTCGGCCGGAATCTCCATCGCATTGTCAAAACGACCAACTTCATATTCATAGTGATTACGCATATCAACGAACACCGCGTCGGGATCGTCGAGCATCGCGTTGACTTCCGCCGCTTTCAGGTAGGTGCCGACGTCGCTGGCGTCGAAGCTTTCATCTTCAATTCCATCCGCTACGATGCGGTCGCGCACTTTCAGGCGCAGCACCCAGAATGATTTTCCGTCGTCGTCGAGCGCAATATTCATGCGCAGATTGTCCAGCGCCGGGTCAAAGCCATACAGCCAGGCTTTCATCTTCTCATAGAGGCTGGCGGGTACGCTGACCTGCGCGTTGATCCCCTCTTTGGCCACGTAAACGCGGCCAAAAACCTTGAGTTCGCTCAGGCCGAGATAAAGCGCGTCGCGAAAAGCCCTGGGATCGGCGATGTGGAAATATTTGTAGAAAGAGACGGTCGTGCGCGGTTCGGTCTCGGCCAGCATGCGCGCTTTCAGCTCTTTATTGTTAACAAGGTTATGTAACACTGGCATGGTGTTCGTTCCTGTTTGGGATAAAAAATGGCGCGCCACATGATACAGCAATGCGCCAGGATGCAAAGAAAATTGATCTGGATCGTTTTTTATCGCTAATTCAGGCGCGCCCTTTTTCCCCGTCGTCCCAGACGCATTTGCCCCGCGTTTATTTCAGCGCAGAAGAAAAGCTGGCACAATAGGGGAAAATCAACGAGATATTGGCGCCATCGGGCGCTTTACGCAGGATAAGCTTTTTCATATGACTCAACTGCCGCAGTTTTCCCGAGAACTTCTTCATCCCCGTTACTGGCTGACCTGGTTGGGTATCGCGTTTCTTTATTTACTGGTGCTGCTGCCCTACCCGCTGCTCTACGTACTGGGCTGCGGATTAGGGCGTATTTCGCTACGCTTTCTGAAGCGCAGGGCCGCCATCGCTCGCCGCAATCTGGAGCTCTGCTTTCCAGATATGCCCACCAGCGAACGTGAAGCCATGATAAAGCATAACTTTGAGTCGGTAGGCATGGGGCTGATTGAAACCGGCATGGCCTGGTTCTGGCCTGACTGGCGCATTAAGAAGTGGTTCGATGTATCAGGCCTTGAACACATACAAAAAGCGAAAGATGAGCAGCGCGGCGTACTGCTGATCGGCATGCATTTTCTGACGCTGGAGCTAGGGGCGCGTATTTTCGGTATCTATAATCCCGGCATCGGCGTCTATCGACCTAATGACAATAAACTGATCGACTGGCTGCAGACCTGGGGTCGGATGCGTTCCAATAAAAGCATGCTGGACCGCAAAGATCTTAAGGGCATGATCCGTGCATTGAAAAACGGCGATATTATCTGGTACGCGCCCGATCACGACTACGGCCCGCGCAGCAGCGTATTTGTGCCCTTCTTCGGCGTAGAGAAAGCCGCAACGACCGTAGGCACCTATCTGCTGATCCGCAGCGGTAAACCGCACGTTATTCCTTTCGTTCCACGCCGCCTGCCTCATGGCCGCGGCTACCAGATGCTCATCCTGCCCGACGTCAGCGATCGGATCCCGCTCGACAGCGACGTCGCCACCGCCGCGCAGATGAATAAAGTGGTGGAAGAAGGCGTCCTGCTGGCGCCGGAGCAGTATATGTGGCTGCACCGTCGCTTTAAAACCCGTCCCGAAGGCGAGCCGTCTCGCTACTGAGCCCTTTTCGGCGGGCACACGGCTGCCCGCTGACCTTAAGTATTACCTGTGCTAACGCTTTAAATGTATCGCCTGACGCTACAACTCTTTGTTTGTGAATAGAAAAATATTTCATACCTGTCGTTATGTTCCAGTCTTAACTAAAGACCGGCTTAGGATATTTTTTATTCCTTCATTATTGTTAAAGTACGCTAAATTATTTTTGATTAAAAATTGGCTAAGGCCCTAAATAAGGCAAATAAATGGCTATAAAATTAATGTTTGAGATTTATCTTATTTGGACCTGAATGAAATATGCTCCAGGCCTTTTCTTATTTATACGCAGACTATTCTTTTCCCTGGCTTATGTATCCAGTAAAATTAACTTATTTTACAAGGCATTGTCTTATTAGACCCTTTGCATATAATCATTCTTTCACTTATAGTGACTCGTTATAATTTTATGGAATTTGAACAATTAGACACATATCGGTAGTTTCGGTCGTGACAGTTAAATATTTAACTGCCCCTCTAAAAATTAAAAAGATTACACACAGCAAACCTCTAGCAGGAACAAAAAATGAATAAAGGCATCTATTATTACGTGACAATCAGTACCGATCAGGAAAATTATCATTATTTACATCGTAAAGAGTGTAAGCGCATGCCGGATAAAGAGGATCTTGTTTTTATCGGCACGCTATATAATTTGAATCAGGCATTATCAATTGCGCGAATTAATTTTAAAAAGGTCAAACCCTGCATTAAATGTTGTATTCGCTATTCGGCACCCGTTATGCGCGAGACGGTGCGACCGGTGCTGCACTTTCCGCAAAAATCGCTCTGATCGCTGACGGCGGGTCACTTTCTCGCCCGCCGTCTCTTTTTCACGCTTTCCCCTGAAAAATTTCGTCTATCCTTCTCTGACATCCCGTTAATCAGGCAAGGAGAAGAGTAATGAGCATGTTCAGCACCTTAGAAGAAGCCATCGAGGCTGCGCGTGAAGAGTTTCTCGCCGATCATCCCGATATAGAAGAAGAGGATGCCAGCATCAGTCAGTTTGGCCTGCAGAAGTATGTAATGCAGGATGGCGATATAATGTGGCAGGCCGAGTTCTTCGAAGAAGAAGGCGAAAGTGGCGAATGCCTGCCGATTCGCAGCGGCGAGGCGGCGCAGGCGATATTTGACGGCGACTTCGATGAAGTCGAACTGCGTCAGGAGTGGTTAGCCGAAAACACGCTGCACGAATGGGACGAAGGTGAGTTTCAGCTTGAGCCGCCGCTCGACAGTGAAGAGGGCGAAGCGGCAGCGCAGGAGTGGGAAGATGACAACAGCGAGTCCGATCGCCTGCTCTGATTACTCATAAGGCCCGTGGTGGGCATCAACCGGCAACAGCATGGTGTCCACCACCAGCGACAGCGGCAGATCGAGAATGGTTATCACGCGCCACGGACCGTCGCGCACATCCCACTGCACGCCAGGATAGTATTGATTACCGTGTCCCTGCCCGGGCACGGCGCGACTAATAATGCTGCCGCATCCGCTCAATATCAGCGCTATCAGCGTCACCATCACCGTTTTCAGCAAATTTTTCACTCGCGATACTCATTTTAGCCAGCGGCTATTGTAGATAACGGCGCAGCTATTTTGTCGCCTTATTACGCCACGAAAGCGTAATAGTATCGTTAAATAGCGAGCATAAAAAAAGCGGCATTGCTGCCGCTTTAGGTGCGCGAAGGTTAACTCGCCTGAGGCGGCAGCGCCAGTGGATTGAGCGCCAGCTTCTGATAGCTCTCGACCCACTGATGATACTTATCGCCATGCTCCCACAGACGCGAGTGCACGCGCGCCAGCACCACCGGATCGCTGATCAGCTGCAGACGCTGTTCGCGATTCAGCTTTTCGGGCGCATCGCTCAGCGCCTGATCGACGCGGCGATCGCGCGCGTGGTCGAGCAGCTGACTCTGTCTGTGACGCGAGGTCGCCAGCGCGGTCGCCAGCGCGTTAAACGCCGGGTGGAACAGCGCGTGCATAAAGCCGTGCTTCAGGGCGCGCTCGCGGTTGAGCTGCAGGTAGCGATCGGTGTCCACCAGCTCTTTCGGCGGCTCATACTCTTCCGGTATCAGGAACAGCTTCGCGCGCTTGCTCTTCAGCCCGACCGTGGCGCGGCTCGACATCACCGATACAAACGGCGACAGGATCAGTGAAAAGACGATCGGCGCCAGCCACCAGAGGAAGTTGAGATCCAGCACGCCCATGCCGACCGCCCAGACGATGCCGAGCAGCATCTGTGAGCCGTGACGACGGAAAGCTTCGCTCCACGGCGTGGCGTCATCGTCGCGCTGCGGCGAGTTCCACACCACTTCCCAGCCAAGGAAAGCGCTCACGACAAACACGGTATGGAACAGCATGCGCACCGGCGCCAGCAGCACGGAGAAAAGCATCTCCAGCAGCAGCGAAATAAACAGCCGGAACGCGCCGCCGTAGGGTTTCGCCCCTTTGAACCAGATCAGCACCACGCTAAGCAGCTTCGGCAGGAACAGCAGCACCAGCGTCGTCGAGAAAAGCGCAATCGCCAGTTCAGGACGCCACTGCGGCCAGACCGGGAAGAGCTGCCTCGGCTGCAGGAAGTATTGCGGCTCCATCAGCGTATGCACCACCTGTAACGCGGTAGAGAGCGCGAGGAACATAAACCACAGCGGCGCCGAGAGATAGGACATAACGCCGGTCAGGAACACCGCGCGGTGCACCGGGTGCATCCCTTTTACCAGGAACAGGCGGAAGTTCATCAGGTTGCCGTGACACCAGCGGCGGTCGCGCTTCAGCTCGTCCAGCAGGTTCGGCGGCAGTTCTTCATAGGAACCCGGCAGGTCATAGGCGATCCAGACGCCCCATCCAGCGCGGCGCATCAGCGCCGCCTCGACGAAGTCGTGCGACAGGATCGATCCGGCGAAAGAGCCTTCGCCCGGCAGCGGCGCCAGCGCGCAGTGCTCGATGAAGGGCTTCACGCGGATAATGGCGTTATGCCCCCAGTAGTGAGACTCGCCAAGCTGCCAGAAGTGCAAACCGGCGGTAAACAGCGGACCGTAGACGCGCGTGGCGAACTGCTGACAGCGCGCGTAGAGCGTATCCATGCCCGACGCCTTCGGCGACGACTGGATAATACCGGCATTGGGGTTCGCTTCCATCATGCGCACCAGGCCGGTCAGACATTCGCCGCTCATCACGCTGTCCGCGTCCAGCACCACCATGTAGCTGTAGTTGCTGCCCCAGCGACGGCAGAAGTCGTCGATGTTGCCGCTCTTACGCTTCACGCGGCGGCGGCGGCGGCGGTAGAAGATTTTACCGGCGCCGCCCACGTCGCGCACCAGCTCCATCCAGGCCTTCTGCTCTGCAATAGCGATATCGGGATCGTAACTGTCGCTCAGCACGTAGACGTCGAAGTGCTCGGCGTTGCCGGTGCGCACTACCGACTCCCAGGTAGCGCGCAGGCCCGCGAAGACGCGCTCTACGTCTTCGTTGCAGATGGGCATAATCAGCGCGGTGCGGTGCTCGGGATTAAGCGGCTCGTCGCCGACCGTCGAGTAAGAGATGCTGTACTTGTCGCGGCCGATCAGCAACTGCAGGAAGCCCATCAGCGCGGTCCAGAAGCCCGCTGACACCCAGCAGAACAGAATAGCAAACAGGAACAGAATGCCGGTCTGCAGCACATAGGGCAGGATCTGCATCACCGACTGCTGCCAGTTCTGGTTTAGCATCTCCATCGGGTCAAGCAGCGTCCAGCCCTGATAAGGCAGGATGGTTTTCATGTACCAGGTGGCGATGACCGTCTGGAACAGCGTGAGGATCAGCAGCACGTAGCGGCGAATAGAGCCGACGTGACGCCATTTCTCCTCGGCGCGCTGCTCTTCCGCATTGGCGTAGCGATGCGTCAGCTTTTCGCCGCGCAGCGAGCGCCAGGCGCGCGCCAGCGGGTTGGTGCGCCAGGCTTCCGGGAACATCAGCGAGCGTTTGACCTTCGGCATCGCCTTCAGCGTGGTGCGGTCAAGATAATCCTTGCCAAACTGCTCGCCGTCGGCCAGTGACGCCGGCCACGCCATTTTAACGCGGGCGGAGACCGACTTGAGCGGCGCATCGTCAGGACGATCGCTGGCGGCTACATCCTGGCCAAGCGTCTCGTGTATGAAGTGAAACGCCTCGGCGTGTTGCAGCGAGGCGCTTAACCGGGCCTTCCCTGCCGCATCCAGCGGCAGGGCTTCCACATAGTTTTTTGGAATAAATGTCGAATTATTCATTGGCAGGTAACTGATAGCTCCAGGTTTCCGTCAATGTCTTGTCGCCGCTAACCAGCGCGGCGCGCATTTCGGTAGGCTGTTTGTTATCTTTGACGCGCAGACGCAGCACCAGACGCCAGCCTTTAGTGACCGGGTTATAGCGCACGCTCTGCTCAACCACTTCGCCGTTGTCGCCCACGCTCACCTGCGGCGCGACCTGGCTGTTATCCGGCATCTGGCTCATTGCTTTACCAACAAAATCGATGGTAAAGGCGATCGAGCCATCCGGCTGACGTACCAGGTTAGACTGCTTCACGTCGCCCGCCGAACGCAGGGTGTTCTTCACCCAGGCGGTATCGTCGGAGTGAAGCTGGCTCTCGTCGCGCGTAAAGTGCAGGCGGTAGTTGAAGTTCATCTCCTTGCCCGGATCCGGCAGATTCTCCGGCGTCCAGAAGGCAACGATATTGTCGTTGGTTTCGTCCGCGGTGGGGATCTCTACCAGCTCGACGCGGCCTTTGCCCCAGTCGCCCTGCGGTTCCACCCAGCCGCTCGGACGCATATCATAGCGATCGTCGAGATCCTGATAGCGGTTGAAGTCGCGGCTACGCTGCAGCAGGCCGAAGCCTTTCGGACTTTCGATGGTGTAGGTGCTCACCGCCAGATGGCGCGGATTATTGAGCGGCCGCCAGATCCATTCGCCATTGCCGTTGTGAATCGACAGACCGTCTGAGTCATGCAGCTCTGGACGGAAGTTGTTTACCGGCGAAGGCTGGTTGGCGCCGAACAGGAACATACTGGTCAGCGGCGCGACGCCAAGCTTGCCCACTTTATCGCGCAAATAGACTTTCGACTGCACGTCGACGGTCGTCTCTTTGCCCGGATGCACGGTGAAGCGATAGGCCCCGGTCGCGCGCGGCGAGTCGAGCAGCGCATAGATGACCAGCTGCTTATCCTGCGGCTTAGGCCGCTGGATCCAGAACTCTTTAAAGCGCGGGAACTCTTCGCCGGACGGCAGCGCCGTGTCGATTGCCAGGCCACGGGCGGACAGGCCATAAACCTGATCGGCGCCGATGACGCGGAAGTAGCTTGCGCCCAGGAAGCTGGTGATTTCATCATCTTTTTTATCGCGCGAGTTAAGCGGATAAAGCACTTTAAAACCGGCAAACCCTAAATTTTTTACCGCGTCGGCGTCGTGCTTGACGTTGCCGAAGTTGAAATAGTCAGGGCTGTATTTGATTTCGCGCACCGCGTTGGCCGTCACTTCATTGATTTTTACCGGCGTGTCGAAATACATGCCCTGGTGGTAAAACTCAAGCTTGAACGGCGTACGCAGTTTGCCCCAGTACGCTTTGTCGTGGTTAAACTGGATCTGCTGATAGTCAGCAAATTTCATTTCACGAAACTGAGAGGGTAAATTGCTCTTAGGCGCCTCAAAACTTTTCCCTGCCAGCGTTTTGGCTTCTTTTGCGACATCATCAAGGTTAAACGCCCAGCTATTATTGGCGTACAACGCCAGCAGAACTGCCGCGCCAAGCCAGCGCATCTTCACCAGTCCGCCTTTTTTTTCTACATTAATCAGCACATCCCCCCCTTTCGTGTGCCAAGTACAAACCCATTTATCTTAAAGGATTATTCGGTTTTCCGACAGCATATCCAAAAGAATGTTCCATGGTTTCGTCAGGGACAGGCCTGCTTTTAGGACAATTAAACGTTCCAGAATCAACTGATAGTATAGGCTGCTTACAGCGGGTAGAATTTCCCTGCGGCATAAACCAGTTTCAGGGGGAAACTGGCCGAAATGGACTAACAAACTGGAACTTTATGAGTACAGCAAAACCTGAGCGTGAATATTTCCTCGATTCAATTCGGGCGTATTTGATGTTGCTGGGGGTGCCGTTTCACGTTTCCCTCATCTATTCCAGCCAGAAATGGGCGGTCAACAGTCAGGAAGCCTCTCTCTGGCTAACGGTGCTGAATGATTTCATTCACGCCTTCCGTATGCAGGTTTTTTTCGTTATCTCGGGCTACTTCTCCTACATGCTCTACCTGCGCTACGAAGCGAAGCGCTGGCTGAAAGTGCGTCTGGAACGCGTCGGCATTCCGCTGCTGACCGCCGTGCCGCTGATTACGCTGCCGCAGTTTTTTATGCTGCGCGCGCTGTCGGATAAGATGAGCAACTGGGACCAGCTGACGCTTTACGGCAAGTTCAACAATCTGATGTGGGAGCTGATCTCGCACCTCTGGTTCCTGGTGGTGCTGGTGATCCTCACCGCGCTCGGCATGCTGACCTTTAACTGGCTGCGGCGCCAGCAGCGGCAGATCGACTACGGCCGCATCGGCTGGGGCAAGGTGACGCTGGGAATAATGGCCTATGCGCTGCTGTGGGACGTTTTCCGCCGCGCGGTATTTACCTTTTTCCCGGCGCTGCTGATGGACGGCCTGTTCAGCATTATGGTGATGCAGACGCTGCTGTTTTTGCCCTTTTTTATGCTGGGCGCGCTGGCGTGGAAGCACCCGGCTCTGAAGCAGCTGTTCGTGCGCTTCAATCCGGTGATGTGCTTTGGCGCGATTCTGGTGTTCATCGCCTATAGCCTTAACCAGCGCTACAGCAGCGGCGACGGCTGGCTCTACGAGCTGGATGCGTTAATTACCACGCTAATGGGGCTCTGCATGCTCAACGTCTGCTTCAGCTTCGGCCATCGCCTGCTTAACGCCCACTCGCCGCGCATTATGTATCTGGTAAACGCCTCGCTGTTTATCTACCTGGTGCACCATCCGCTAACGCTGCTCTACGGCATTTTCATCACGCCGCAGATCGGCAACAACACGCTGGGCTTTTTTGTCGGGCTGGCGATGGTGTTCGGCGTGGCGTTTATGCTTTACGAGATCCATCTGCGCATCCCGCTGCTGCGCTTTCTGTTTTCCGGCAAGCCGCAGAAGAAATAGCAAGACGACCGCGCGGACGCCCTGCCGTCCGCGCGGTCGACGCCTACAGCAGCCACTCGATAGGCAGACGCCAGACCAGCCGCACCAGCAGGCGCTGCACCCAGGTACAGCGCGGCTCATGCTTATGCACAATTTCCTGCGCCTCGCCCGCGTACTCGACCCAGTTGACGCGCCCCCACTTATCGAGCCGCAGCGCCCAGGCGCGATCGCGCATCGACGCGTTAAAGCGCTGGTGGGTCTGCCGCGCCAGCGCCTCGCTCTCAATCACCAGCCCCATTTCGGTATTCAGCACCGCGGAACGGGGATCGAAGTTGAATGAGCCGATAAACAGCGTCTCCTGATCGACGGTAAAGGTTTTGGCATGCAGGCTGGAGCCGGAGTTGCCGGTAAGGCCACGATCGTGAGGCGCATCGGGCACGCCCGACTGTGGCTTTAGCTCATAAAGCTCAATGCCGCGCCGCAGCAGCTTTTTGCGCCATTTGGCATAGCCCGCATGCACCACCGAAACGTCGTTGGCGGCCAGCGAGTTGGTCAGAATAGCGATTTTCACGCCGCGCCGCTTCAGCGCCAGCAGCTGGGCAACGCCGGCGCGCGTCGGCACGAAATAGGCAGAGATAATATCGAACTGACGCTGCGGCAAGCCGATCACTTCCAGCATGCGCTGCGGCAGCAGGTTCCTGCGCTTCGCCCGGCCCAGCCCCTTACGCGGATCGTCGCTCAGCAGGCGCGCGCGCGCCCAGGTCATCTTCAGCGTGCCCTGCTCCAGCTGGCTGACGAAGCTCGAGCTTTCCAGCCGCGCGAGATAGCGCTGCACCGCCTCGCTGTCGCGCCAGGCGGGCGGCAGCGCTACCGCGTCGTCCTGATGCGCGCGCTCATCCAGCACGCTCTTTAGCGGCGCCACCGGCTTGCTCTGCCAGTAGCGCTCGAAGTCTTCCGAAACCTCTTTTACTACCGGGCCGATCGCCAGCACGTCGAGATCGGCGAACAGCGGTTCGCTGCCGGTGGCGAAATATTCATCGCCGACGTTGCGGCCGCCGACGATCGTCGCCACGCCGTCCACGGTAAAGCTTTTATTGTGCATACGGCGATTAAGCCGCGCGAAATCAGTGAGATAGCCCAGCGCGCGCAGCGTGCGGAAAGAGAACGGATTAAACAGCTTCACCGTAATATTAGGGTGGCTATCCAGACGCGCCAGCGTATCGTCCAGGCCCGGCGTATTGTTGTCGTCCAGCAGCAGCCGCACCTTTACGCCGCGCCCGGCCGCTTCCAGCAGCGCGCTGAACAGCAGGCGTCCTGACATATCGTTCTGCCAGATATAGTACTGCACGTCCAGCGTGCGCTCCGCTTTGCCCATCAGCAGATAGCGCGCGGCAAAGGCGTCGAGCCCGTCCGCCAGCGGATGAATGCCGCTCAGGCCGGGATGGCGGGCGCTGCGCGGGCCGATAATCTCCTCAAGCCAGCTGACGTCAGGCCGTTCTGTCAGCAAGTTTAACGCTTCGGTCATTGGGGTTCCCTGAATAATCGACACGCTCTTATTATTTAACGCTTCGCCGGATATGGCTATACGCGCAGTCTGAGAGCAGCCAGACAGCGCCGTTTTTCAACTAGACTTAGCCAGACTATCACGACCGGCCAGTTAGAGGAGCGCACTATGACGTCAGATTCATCCCTGCCTCAGCGCCATCATCCCCGGCTGTTTAAAAGTTTTTTTCAGGGCAGCTTCCCCTGCTCTACCGCCTGCCGCACCCCAGGCAAGCGGCTGGACATGGTTATCAGCAGCGGCCACGATATGCTGCTGGAAAAAGATTACGCCGCGCTGGCGGCGCAGCGTCTGCATACGGCGCGCGACGGCGCGCGCTGGTATCTGATTGAAAAAGAGCCGAACCGCTACGACTGGAGCAGTTTTTTACCGATGGTGCAGGCGGCCAGACGTCATGAGATGGAGATTATCTGGGAGCTGGCGCACTTCGGCTATCCCGACCATCTGAATATCTGGAAGGCGGCGTTTATCGAGCATTTCGCCCGCTTCGCCCGCGCGATGGCGCAGGTGATGCGCGATGAGGGCATCGAGCGCCCCTTTTTCACGCCCGTTAATCAGATTTCATTCTGGTCCTGGGCCGGGGCCGACGTCGCCTGGTTCAATCCCCACGTCGCCAACCGCGGCAGAGAGCTGAAGCGTCAGCTGGTGCGCGCCTCGCTGGCGGCGATCCACGCCATCCGCGAGATCTATCCCGAAGCGCGTTTCGTGCTGACCGATCCGCTGGTGCAGATCGCCAGCGATCCGCAAAACCCCGACAGTAAACCCTACGCCGACGTGCAGCACCAGGCGCAGTTTGAGGCCTGGGACATGCTGGCGGGCCGCATCGACAGCGAACTTGGCGGCAGCGAAGATTGCCTTGATATTCTCGGGCTCAACTACTATCCCGATAATCACTGGTTCTTTCCCGGCGAGCCGATGGCGGAGACGCATCCGCTGCGCCAGCCGCTGCATCGCCTGCTGGCGCAGTGCTGGCAGCGCTATCAGCGCCCGCTGCTGCTGGCGGAAACCGGCGCGGAGGGGGAAGCGCGCGCCGCCTGGCTGCAGCATATCAGCGAAGAGGTGATGCTGGCGCTTGAGCAGGGCATCGCTCTGGAGGGCGTTTCACTTTATCCGGTGGTGGAATATCCCGCCTGGGCTGACGATCGCCGCTCGCCGGGCGCGCTGTTCGGGCTAGGCGATCCCAACGGCAATCGCACGCTGCACGAGGGGCTGGCGCTGGCGTTACGCAGTCAGCAGATCAAGTTTCAGACTAAATTTCAGGAGGCGTGAACGGGCGGTTTTTTTGGCGAGCAGTTCTGCACGTCAAGCGAAGGATCCGCGGGGTGGCGAACATCGTTAAGCCAGGTCATCGCAAAGAGAAACACTACGCCAATTAAACAGGCGGCCAGCAGACCAATAATGGCGATCAGCTTGTCATCTCGCGATTCCATACCTTCTCCTCAAAACATCCGCGCCGCTAACGGGTGTCTCTTTAGCTCATCCAGAGCGTCACCACCAGGACGAAAATTATAAGCGTAACTGAGGTCACCGCAAGCACCACAATGGCGAAGTGCGCATCGTCCATGGTCTGACGAAGGGGCTCATCCTGGGGATCGTGCGGCGACAGTGGAAGCATAGATTCTCAACGGAAATCGGTGGATCGCCGCAGGCTTGCGGCGGCGACCAGTGTAATAGAAACCGGGCCGGCCGCCAGCCTTTTCTTGAGCAAAAAAAGCGGGACGCGAAGCGCGTCCCGTTAGCGGGTCAGAAGTCGTAGCTGACGCCAGCCTTCAGCGTGCGTCCGTCGCCGCGGAACAGGTAGGTGCCGGTATCGTCGACAGATGACCAGTACTTCTCATTGGTCACGTTATCGAGGCCAACGCGCCACACCAGATCGTTTTCTTTCACCTTCATGCGGTAACGCATGCCCAGATCCAGCGTGGTATAGCTGTCGATCTTTTTGCTGTTGGCGGCGTCCGCCCACTGCGATCCGGTGCGCTGCAGCTGCGCCGTCGCCGTCAGGCCGTCAACCGGTCTGATGTCATACTCACCGCCGAACACCAGGTTGTAGCGCGGCACGCCGATGGCGTCCTTGCCGTTGTAGCTGCCGTTTTCGGTTTTGGTCATTTCTGGATCGATCCAGGTCGCGCTGCCGGTGAGACGCACGCCCAGCACCGGTTCGCCGAAGATATTCAGCTCCACGCCGCGGTTGCGCTGCTCGCCGTCAAGGCCATAGCTGCCATCGCCGTTAAGAATGCCTGACGGCTTCTTGATCTCGAACAGCGCCAGCGAACCGCCTACGCGCTGGAAATCAACCTTCACGCCCACCTCGTTCTGTTTCGCATGAGCGATGCCGGTCGTGGTGCCGTAGTTGGTCGCGTTATTCGGCGCCACCTCGCCCGGCTGAAGTGATTCGGTGTGGTTGGCGTAGAGCGCCACGGACTCAAGCGGTTTATAAACAATACCGTAGGTCGGCATCCAGCGGCTGTCGGTGTAGCGGCTTGAGGTATCTTCAGCGCCGGTAGCGTTGCTGTAGTTACGCACCACCACTTTCTGATGGCGCGCGCCTAAAGTCAGCTGCACGCTGTCGTTCAGCACGCCCAGCGTGTCGCTCAGCAGGTAGCCCTGGGTGCGGCTGCGGCCGGTGGTTAGCGGGTCGCTATAGTCGCCGCCGGTGAGGTTATTGGTCGGGTTCGGCACCTTGCCGGTGTTATAGATATTGGTCGACTCGGTGTTGGCGCCGTAGGCCATGCGCCACGCGGTATTGTTGCGCGAGGTGTAAGCGGAATAGCCGACGTTGACCTTATGGCTAATAAAGCCGGTATCGAAGCGGCCGCGCAGCCCGGCCATACCGCTGAAGTTGTTGATGATGCGGTTGGTATCGAGACGGCCGATTTGCGCGTTGCCGTCTGCATCAGTGAGCTTCGGTGACGCATAGTCGCCCAGCTCGTGGGAGTGCTGAGCGCCTACCGCCCCATACAGCGTCCAGCTGTCGGTGACGTCATACTCGGCGCGCGCCATGCCGAACTCTGACTCGATATCGCTGTAGACCCAGTCCTGGCTGTAGTTGTGGCTGTTTGACGGCAGCTTTGGAATAAAATCGATGCCGCTGATGTTGACGCCGTTATCAGCATCGTGGAAGGTCTTTTTCTGATAGCCGAGGTCCAGCGAGGTGCGCAGGCGTTCGCCGCGGTAGTCGAGCCCGAGGGAGGCGGCGGTGGTGCGCTTCTGCTCGCCGTCGACGCCGGTTTCTCCTTCGCGATGCACCGCGTTCAAACGCACGCCGAACTGGTTATCGTCGCCGAAGCGCCGGCTGATATCGGTAGTCGTGCCGATCTGCTGCGCCGAGGTGTAGTCGACGCCAACGCGCGTCAGCGGGAGATCGTCGGCATGTTTCGGCTCAAGGTTGATCATGCCGCCTACCCCGCTGCTGGCGGCGCCGTTCAGCAGGCCGTTAGCGCCTTTAAAGATCTCGACGCGGTCGATCAGCGACGCGTCCATTACCTGGCGCGGCACGACGCCCGGCAGCCCGCCGAAGGTCATATCGTCGCCATCCAGCGCAAATCCGCGGATGCGGTAGGTTTCAGCGAAGTTGCCGTAGCCCTGCAGGCTCTGCACGCCCGCGTCGTTTTTCACCACGTCGGCAATGGTTTTCGCCTGCCGATCCTGAACCATCTTTGAGGTATAGCCAATCACGTTGAACGGCACGTCCATGGCGTTTTGCTCGCCCAGCATGCCAAGACGGCCGCCGTGGGCCACCTGGCCGTCAAGATAGGCCGGCACCAGCCGATCGCCGCCCGGCTGAAAATCGCTTTGCGGCGTCGCGGTGACGGTCAGGGTCTGCTCGTCACCTCGTGAAGGTGAAGCTGAGTCACCCGTGCTTGTCGTCGCCGCCATCACTGGCGTGCAACCGGCGCTGACCAGTAAGGCCAGCAGCGTCAATTTAAATCCGGGAGAAGAAAACGAACGGTGCATAGACGATCCCTAATGCTAAAGTTACTGATAATCATTATTATTACGGTTTGCGATTATGCGCAGCCTTGCCTTTAAAGCAAGCAAATCTTGACAAACAAAAGATGAGATGCGCGTAAGAGATTAATAAAGAAGGGATTTTATGGAAAGGAGAATGCTGAAAGCGCGGCGGCGCGCCGCCGCGCGACAGGTTTTTAACGCGCCTGCCAGCCGCCGCCCAGCGCCCGGTAGAGCGCGATCTGCGCCAGCAGCAGGTTGTTTTTCACCGAGACCAGATTGAGCTGAGTCGTAAATAGCGTGCGCTGCGCGTCCAGTTCGTCCAGATAGGAAGCGTAACCGTTTTGATAGCGATTGCGGGCGATCCGCAGCGCCTCTGATACATACTCCTCCTGCTTCTGCAGCTCCGCCAGCTGCGCCTGCCCTTGCAGAATGGCGTCCATCGCGTCGTTCACCTCAGAGAAGGCGTTGCGCACCACTTTCTCATAGCCGTAGAGAGCCTGGTTGCGCGCCGCCATCGACACATCCACCTGCGCCGTCAGCGCTTCCCGGTTTAGCAGCGGCGCCAGTACGCTGCCGCCGATGCTCCAGAGCCGGAACGGATTGTCGATCAGCTGATGCAGCTCGCTGCTTTGCAGGGTGCCGCTTGCGGTCAGGTTGAGGGAAGGCAGCAGCTTCGCCTGCGACGAGGCGAGCGTGGCGTCCGCCGCCAGCAGCAGACGCTGCGCCTGAACGATATCGGGCCGCCGGTTAAGCAGCTGCGACGGCAGCACCTGCGGCATCTGCTGCGGCATAATCTGGTTAAACTGGGGCCGACGCGCGATCTCGCGCGGGTTCATCCCTACCAGAATGCTCAGGGCATTTTCCTGCTGAGCGATCTGATGCTTTAGCTGCGGCACCTGCGCCTTTGCCGTCTGGAACTCAGACGCCGCCTGCATCCACTCCAGCCGCGAGCTGTAGCCGGTTTCGAACTGGCGCTGCGCCAGCTGCAGCGAATTGCCGCGCGTCGCAAGCGTCGCCTCGGTGACGCGCAGCTGCTCGTCCAGCGCCACCAGGCTCAGATAGCCTGACGCCACCGAGCTGGCGACGGTCAGTTCCGCCGCCGACGCCGCCGCGCGCTGCGCCTCCAGCGACGCCTCGCTGGCCGCGATGCTGCTGCTGCGCGCCCCCCAGAGATCGACATCGTAGCTCGCCTGCAGCAGTCCCTGATAGACGGCGCTCTCGTAGGGCTGGCCGGTAACCGAAGAGAGCGCGCGCTGATGCGTTATGCCGACGCCCGCGCTCAGCGTCGGGAAGTTATCGCCCTGTGCCGCGCGCAGTTCGGCGCGATACTGCTCAACGCGCGAACGCGCCGTCAGGATATCGAGGTTATTGCGCAGCGCCTGCGTCACCAGACGGTTAAGGTTGTCGTCGCCGAAGGCGCGCCACCACTCCGCTTCCGGCGCGGCGGACGGGCCGACCTGATTGCGCCACTGCGGCGGAATCGGCAGCGACGCGGGCGCTCTCTCCACCTCGGTGGCGCAGCCGGCCAGCGTTAGCGCCGCCAGGCCCATACACAGCAGCCGCCTCATTACTGCACCGCCCTGTCGCGCGGCGGTGCGGCGGTATCGATGCTGACCTCTACCGACATGCCGGGCCGCAGCTCGCGCATATCCTCCGCGTCGATGGCGATGCGCACCGGGATACGCTGGGCGATTTTGACGAAGTTGCCGGTGGCGTTGTCCGGCGAAATCGCGCTAAATTCGGAGCCCGCCGCCGGGGAGATAAACTCTACGTGGCCGTTAAAGCGCTTGCCGTTGAGCGCGTCGACCCGGAAGGTCGCCGGCAGGCCCGGCCGGATATCCGCCAGCTGCGTCTCTTTCATGTTGGCGATGATCCACTTATGGTCCGGCACCACCGAGGTGAGCCGCGTGCCCGCCGTAACGTAGGCCCCTTTGCGCACCGAAAGCTGGCCGAGCTGACCGGCATCCGGCGCGACGATACGGGTGTTCGCGAGATCGATTTGCGCCAGCTCAAGCGCCGCCTGGGCGCTGGCGACGTCGCCTTCAAGAGACGCGCGATTGACAATCACGGTTTGCAGATTCTGCTGCGCCACCGCCACCTGCGCTTCCGCCTGGCGCACCGCCGCCTGCGCCTGCGCGTTGGCGGCGCGCGCCGCATCGCGTTCGCGCACCGAGAGCGAGCCGTCGGCGGCCAGGTTTTCAACGCGCTTCAGGTCGAAGCCCCCTTTCAGCGCCTGCGCTCTGGCGTTCTCCAGCGCGGCCTTATTGCTGGCGATGGTGGCTTCCGCGCTGCGGCGCTGCTGCAGGTTGTTGCGAAGCGCCGCCTGCTTCATCGCCAGCTGCGCCTGCGCCTGATGCACGCGCTGACGATAGATACGATCGTCGATGGTCATCAGCAGCTGCCCTTTTTGCACCGGCTGAAGATCCACTACCTCCACCGAGGTGAGATAGCCATTGACCTGCGGACTGATAAAGGTCACCTGGCCGCGCACGTAGGCGTTCTCGGTGCTCTGTATTGCGCTGGTAAAGGGCCAGAGCTGCCAGGCGTACAAAATAATCAGCACGCCAAGAATGGCGATGCCGCTGCCCGCCGCAATGGAAAGAATACGGCGACGGTTGGCGCGCTCGCGCTCTGCCGCCTGAAGTTCATCCTGCTGACTCATCGTGACTCCATAGATTCTTGTGACGCTGCCGCCAGGCGCTGCTCCATCAGGTTAAAGCGCGCCTGTCGCCAGTTGAGGTATCGCTGACGGGAGAGGCGCCACAGCGCCCACATCAGGGTAATGAGCGCCAGCGCCGCCGTCAGTAAATAGGTATCGTTGTAGGCCAGCACGTTCGCCTGCAGCGTCGCCACCGTCTGCAGCTGGCTGGTGCTTTGCGCGCTCTGCAGCACGGGATCGCCCAACAGGCTGTTGAACAGCGCGCCGTACTGGCTGAGGCGCTCCGTGACGTTGGGATCGAGCAGCGAAAGCTGATCCCCAAGCAGGCTGGAGTGGTACTTCTCGCGCCAGACCTGAAAGGTGCCGAGAATAGCGGAGCCGATCAGGCCGCCCAGGTTTTGACTCATGCCGAACAGCACCACGAAGCTCACCAGGTTTTTCGGCTGCGTCACGACGCTGCCGATGCCGATCAGCATCGCCGGTGCCATAAAAAAGGTGCTGCTGAAGCCGAGCAGAAACTGGCTGAGGTACATATTGTTGGCGCGCGTAACCGGGCTGGCGTGCGCATCCATCAGCGAGGCGACAATCATTACCGCCAGCGAGGTGACGATTGGCCAGCTAAGGTGAGCCGGCCGGATGGTCAGCGCGCTGATAGCGATGCCGAGCGTCATGCCGCCGATAATCGCCAGCGACAGGCCGCGCATCTGGTCGTTAAGCAGCCCCAGCTGCTGCAAAAAGCCGACCGCGCCGGTGTTTTGCTCCGCCAGCACGATGCGTATCATAATCATCACGATGCCGAGACGCACCATCGTGCCGCTGCTGAGCCAGCGCGTATTGATCAGCGGATTTTTCCGGTTGTGCTCAATCACGATCGCCGTGACGATCAGCACCAGCGCGATCGCCAGACAGACGCCGAGCCAGGGCGTGCTAAACCACCATTCGATGCGCCCCAGCGACAGTACGCCGCAGAGCAGCGCCATGCCCGGCGCCAGCAGCATAAAGGTGACGAAATCGAGTTTTTCAAAGGCCTTAATGCGGTCGCCCGGCGGCAGCTTCACCACCAGCACGCAGCCCAGCGCAATCATCGCCAGGCCCAGCTCAAACAGATAAAGCCCGCGCCACTCCTCCAGCTGCAGCAGCTCGGAAGAAAAGAGTCGCGCCGCTGGAATGGCGAACTGCGAGACGGTGAGGCCGATCACCAGCGCCTTTAGCCGGTGCTTCGCCGGCCACGCCTGCACCTGGTAGTAGATCCCCAGCGAGCTGAGCGCGGCCCCTGCCATGCCGTGCGCGGTGCGCACAATAATCGCCGAGCTGAGATCGTTGGCGAAGAGATGGAAAAAGGCCACCAGCACGTAGAGCAGCAGAAAAGCCTCGGTGAACACGCGCAGGCCAAACTGCTGGCGAAACTTCACCAGCAGCAGGTTAATGGAGATGTTGCCCATCACGTAGACGGCGGGCAGCCAGGCGATTTCGTTAGAGTAGGCGGCGAAAGTGCCCTGAAGGTTGGTGAGATTAGCGGTCACCAGCGCGTTGCTGAGCGCGCCGGTAAGCGAGATGAGCAGCCCTATCAGGCCATAAGCAATCCGTTTCGGCGGCGAATGAATCGGGGTCGAGGGCGATCCCGGCAGCATCGGTTTTTCATGCGGCAACCATTCGCGCTGCGCATAGGGATTGCGTCGGGCCACTGCTACATATTTCCCATACGCGTCAGCAGCTGTTGCAGCACCTGTTCCGTTGTCGCCAGCGCCTGCGGGTCGATATCGCCAAGCAAATCGGCACGCAGCGCATCCGCTTCGTTTTTCACAACGGCGAAAGCCTGATTGCCCTTCTCCGTCAGCACCAGATGGCGCTTGCGGCGATCTTCCGGCGGCTGCACGCGCGTCAGCAGCTCTTGTTTCACCAGGCGATCGATGAGCGGAACCATGCTGGCGTCTTCCAGGCCAAGCATCTGCGCCAGTTCCGTCTGGGTCAGCGGCCGGGTTTCACTGGCGATAAGGCCAATCGCCATCCAGCTGCTCATGCTGAGGCCGCTGTGCTTAAGGTGGCGATCGACGGCCAGCCGCCAGGCATGGGCGGTCTGGTAGAGCAAGTGAGTAAACGTTTTATAGTACAGAGTCAAAGCGCAGCGACCTGATTGTTAGAGTTCTAACTAAATAAGTGCGTTATTATACGCCCAGCAAATTGCTAATGAAAATAGCACAGGGCGTTAAATAATGACGCGTATGTCGTCGGGTTTTAAGGCCATATTATTACCCAGACGGGATAAAACCGGAGCTACTATGCCCGATCGCACCAGCAGCTGGATAGATCTGCGCCGCGACGCCTTGCTCGACATTGAAACCATTCGCGCGCATTTTACCGGGCACGCCTACGATCCCCACTGGCACGACAGCTACCTGATTGGCGTGACCGAGCAGGGCGTTCAGCAGTTTCACTCGCGGCGTAAGCAGCATCGCAGCCGGCCCGGCACGGTCTTTATGCTGGAGCCGGAAGAGCTGCACGACGGCGACGCGGTGGATGCGCAGGGTTTTACCTATCGCATGCTCTATCTCTCGCCGCAGCAGCTCGCGCCGCTCTTTAGCACCGAACCCGCCAGTGAACTTCGCTTTGCCGCCACGCTGCGCGACGACAAGCGACTCGCTTATGCAGTCTGGCACTGCTTTGACGCGCTGTGGCACGAGCACCCGGCGCTCATTAAAGAGGCCACGCTTGATCGCCTGCTTCTGCAGCTGAGCCAGCATCCGCTCTGGCGCAGCGAACCGCGCGCGGCGGACAAAGATCGCCTGCTGGCGCAGCGGGCACGCGACTGGCTTATCGCTCATCATGCGCTTAATCCTGGCTTACAGGCGATGGCCGAGGCGCTGCAGGTCGATCGCTTTCGTCTCTCTCGCCTGTTCCAGGCGCAGTGGGGTTTGCCGCCGCACGCCTGGCTGGTGCAGTGGCGTCTCTCTCAGGCGCGTCGCCAGCTGGCGGTGGGCGTTGCCGCCGCCGACGTCGCCGCCGCGCTCGGCTTTGCCGATCAGAGTCATCTTGGCCGCTGGTTTAAGCGCGCCTGCCATCTGACGCCGGCGCGCTATCAGCAGGCCTGCACAAATCTTCCAGACGCAGGCTGAAGGCCAGGTCACACTGCGTCTTTTCTGACTGGAGAAGTGCTATGCAAGACCCACGCTGCGTTATGATTTTGCACAACGACCTCGCCCCGGGTAAAGCCGCCAACGCCGCGGCGGTTATCGCGCTCACGCTGGGCCAGCGCCATCCCGCGCTGGTCGGTGAAGCGTTACAGGATGTCGACGCCTGCCGGTATCCTGGCCTGATCCCCTTCGGTATCCCCGTGCTGGCGGCTTCCCATGCCGAGATGGACGCGCTGCGCGCCCGCTGCGCCGAGCTAGCGTACGATATGGTGCTCTTTCCCGAACAGGGGCAGACCACCACCGACTACGCGGCCTTCAGCGCGGCCATGCGCGTAATACCGGCTGGCGAGTGGCGTTTGTCAGGTCTGGCGCTGGTCGGCGAGAAACAACAGGTGCGAAAAATGACATCAAAGTTAAAGCTTTTCGGCTAAACAGCCGCACGCTTTTTCATAATAGTTGTACAGGTGCCCGATTGTACAAACAATCTGTACAGCTTTGACTCATTAATGACACATGCATGCAATTGATAAATAACAAATAGCACAAATTGACTAATTTTTTTCTTGTATGTGTACACTTTCATTGTATAACTTTACCTCCCATGAATCGGATAACGATTCCGTAACGAATGATGCGTTTGCGTCGCCTCTGAAGGTGTCAGTGGATTTCCACCTTCAGAGGTCCTTTTTTTGATGAGCAGGCACCCCTTTCATCTGTCCATGTCGGGGCGTCTTCATCGTTAATTAATCTGGTATCCATTTGGACGCCGGGGCTGTTTTTAGGGCTGACACATGCAAAACCCTGTTTCGCAAACCGTTAAAGAGATTGGTGATTACTTCAACGCAGCGGCTAATAAAGGCGCCAGCGAGATGGAACTGCTGGGTTTAGCGATCGCGGAAATTCTGCAGGCAGGCAAGCCTGTGACCAACAAAGCGATTATCGCTAAACTGATCCATCGGCTAGAGCTGGAGTCGGATGCGGCGACGCTTGACATCTACCGTCAGCTGCTGGAGCTGGTGGTGCACAAAACACCCGACGATTTAACGGTGTAATCCTGACTCCAGGGACGGAGTTACCTTGCCCGCTTCCCCAGCGCTGGCAAATTTTCTCTTCAGACAGTACTCTCGTCAGCTAAATTTTCTGCTGCGCTCTCCGCTTCTGTCGCGAGGGCGAATAATTACAAAGAGCCTGCAAGTTTATGAGTCAACCTACTGACGTTGCCCAAAAGCTGGACAACGACCTGAGCGTGGGCCGCGTGTTGCGTTCTCCCACCCTGCTTACCCGCGAATGTCTTGCGGGTGTGATCACCGCGCTGGCGCTGATCCCGGAAGTCATCTCCTTTTCCATTATCGCGGGGGTCGATCCCAAGGTCAGCCTGGTCGCGTCCGTGGTGCTCTGCCTGACGCTCTCGGTGCTGGGTGGACGTCCGGCAATGGTGACGGCCGCCGCCGGTTCGGTAGCGCTGGTGATCGGCCCGATGGTGCATGCACACGGCGTGGCCTATATTTTGCCCGCCGTGGTGCTGGGCGGTGTTATTCAAATCCTGTTTGGCGTAGCCGGTCTGGCGCGCATGATGCGCTATATTCCGCGCTCGGTGATGCTTGGCTTCGTCAACGCGCTCGGCGTTCTGATCTTCTTCGCTCAGGTACCGCACGTCTGGGGACAAAGCTCGCTGGTGTGGCTGCTGTTTGCGGTGACGCTGGCGATTGTGCTGCTGCTGCCGCGCGTGCTGAAAAGCGTGCCTTCGCCGCTGGTCGCTATCGTGGTCGTGACGGCCGTCGCGCTGCTGCTCGGCTGGCGCGTGCCCAACGTGGGCGATGAAGGCCCTATGAGCGCCGGTTTGCCCGGTCTTAATGCGCTGCAGGTGCCGTTAAGCCTGCAGACGCTGCAAATCGTCTGGCCGACGGCGCTCAGCATCGCCTTTGTCGGCCTGATGGAGTCGCTGCTGACCGCCAAACTGGTAGACGATCTGACCGATACGCTCTCCAGCAAGCGCCGCGAATCATGGGGACTGGGCGTTGCCAACATCTTTGCCGCCTTCTACGGCGGTATCGCCGGCTGTGCGATGATCGGCCAGACCATCGTCAACGTCGAGCTGGGCAAGGCGCGCACGCGCGTCTCGACCCTGGTCGCCGGGCTGGTGCTGCTGCTGCTGGTGACCGGGCTGAGCGCCGTTATGGCGCAGATTCCGATGGTGGTGCTGGCAGGTATTATGATGGTGGTGGCGGTGAAAACGGTGAACTGGCACAGCCTACAGCCCGCCACGCTGAGGCGCATGCCCTGGTCGGAGACGCTGGTGATGGCGCTGACCGTTATCGTCACGGTGTGGACCGGTAATCTGGCGCTCGGGGTGCTGGCGGGCGCGATCGCCGCCATGATGCTGTTCGCACGCCGCATCGCCCACGTAATACATGCCGAGCGCGAAGTTAGCGCCGACGGCAAGTCGGTGCGCTACCGCGTGCGCGGCCCGCTCTTTTTCGCCAGCAGCAACGATCTGTTTGAGCACTTCGATTACGGTCATGACCCAAAACAGGTGACTATCGATCTGACCGATGCGCAAATCTGGGACGCCTCGTCGGTGGCCGCGCTCGACGGCATCGAATACCGCTATCAGCGCCACGGCGCGCAGGTGACGATTACCGGTCTGGATAGCCGCAGCAGCGATTTTCACCGCCGCCTGACCGGCAGGTTCGAGTGATTACCATCAAAAAAGCGATGCGGCGTTCGCCGCATCGCTGTTAAAGCGGTCTGGCCTGACGCCGCGCCCTGTAGCGCGCGATGAGCGTGGTCATCGCCTGATAGATAACGCCCGCATAAAGGCTTTGCAAGATCGCCATCCCTGTTTCCATCCCCTCTTTTTGCCAGAAGCAGAACCACATAAACAGGCCCCACAGCAGGGAAAACAGTAGACAGCCCTTAATAAATTTCACGACGCCCTGCATGTCATTTCCTTCTTAGTCACCGCAGCCCGTGCGGCGTTGTCGAGGCGTGAAAATATCGCATCGCGCAGCGGTTTGCACTCCGGGCTGCAGCAGATGAGAGGCGGGTCAAATTTTACCGCCATGCACGCATTTATGCATGTCGGGCTGGTGCGCTGGCGCTGGCCTGCTACGCTTTAATTTCATTGCATTTTTATGCTTTCTTTTTCAATACCGGAGAATGAGGTGGCAACGATGAACAACGTGAAAAAAGGGATCTGCATTACGCTGGCGGTGCTGGCGCTGGCGGGCTGTATGCACCGCAGCGATGCGATTAAGTCTGATGGCCGTCCTCATGCACCCAGCGGCCAGTCGTCGCCGGGCGGCACGCTGGGTTCAGGTCCGGTGGGACAGCCGCAGTCGTAAGCAAAAAAACCCGGTTAACGCCGGGTTTTTTATCTTTCCTTTTTCGCGCTCACAAGGGTTACTGCCTGATGAAAGCGTGTCAGGACTGCATGGAAAGAGTGCGCAGTTAATGCAGTGAATGTTTCAGTAACTCCATCGCGGTTTTATAGACGATTTCAGGTTTGGCATCGGGCAACATCACCTTAATCTTTTCTGTAAGCGCGCTGTTGGTCACCTGCTGATTATCGGCCAGCAGCTCCAGCACTGCCTGGCCAAACATTAAGCGACAAACATGGATAGCATCTTTAGCGTACTTCGTTTCCATCATAACCTCCCCTGTTGGTGAGGAAGTAAAGTAACGCTATTTACATGAACCCTTATATCGATAATCTGCCAACAAAATTCAGGCACAAAAAAACCGCCCTGAAGGCGGTCACGACATTGCTTACTACTGCTTTTTTTATTCGGAATTTTTAATCGATAGCGATGGTGCCCGGGGCGGGACTTGAACCCGCACGACCATAAGCCGAGGGATTTTAAATCCCTTGTGTCTACCGATTTCACCACCCGGGCAGGGTGTAAAGTGGAGGCGCGTCCCGGAGTCGAACCGAGGTGGACGGATTTGCAATCCGCTGCATGGCCACTCTGCCAACGCGCCTTTATCCGCTGTGCCGTCAGATAATCCTGACCTGCAAATCTGGAGCGGGAAACGAGACTCGAACTCGCGACCCCGACCTTGGCAAGGTCGTGCTCTACCAACTGAGCTATTCCCGCATTGTTCAGCAATCTAATGGAACTTGCTGATTTTGTTTATCTTCTGGCAGCTCTGCCGCCGTTCGATGCGATGCATTCTACTGACCTGACGCACTGAGTCAACAGAATTATCTTCACAGTGCGTCCGTTTGCTGCTTTTTAAGTCGCTTCGATCAGCTATCGAGCAGATCGCCGCGCGCGGCGCTTAAATACTGAAACATAGACCAGAATGTCAGCACGGCGGCGATATAAAGCGCCACCACGCCGACGGCGATCACCGTGGTATCGGGACGCCACAGCAGCGCCACCAGCGACAGCATCTGCGCCGTGGTTTTCACCTTACCGATCCAGGAGACGGCGACGCTGCTGCGCTTGCCAATTTCCGCCATCCATTCGCGCAGCGCGGAGATAATGATTTCGCGCGCAATCATGGTTGCGGCCGGCAGGGTAATCCACCACGAGTGAAAGTATTCCGCTACCAGGACCAGCGCAATCGCCACCATCACCTTATCGGCTACCGGATCGAGGAAGGCGCCGAAGCGCGTGGTTTGCTTCCAGCGACGGGCGAGAAATCCGTCGAACCAGTCGGTAACCGCGGCGACCACGAAGATCAGCGCGGTCGCGAACGGTGCCCAGTAGAACGGCAGATAGAAAGCCAGCACGAAGAAAGGAATCAGGACGACTCGAAACAGGGTGAGACACGTCGGAATGTTAAATTGCATATGCCGGTAACTGTCTGGAATGGGTAGAATTTCCCCTATGTTCCTACATTGCCTCACCTGTTTCAATGCTAGTGTTTTAGCGAATGGTATATTTTTTCCGCCAGCGCGAACGAAATGCCGGGCACATTGGCGATCTCCTCAACCGTAGCGTTCATCAACGGTTGCAGGCCGCCCATATACTTAAGCAGCTGCTGACGGCGTTTTGGGCCAATGCCTTCGATGCTCTCCAGCGCGCTGGTGTTCTTTACTTTCGCCCGTTTTTTTCGGTGGCCCGAAATTGCATGGTTGTGAGCGTCGTCACGAATATGCTGGATAACATGCAGCGCTGCGGAGTCCGGGGGCAGCGAAACGCCTTCGCCTTCCGCCTCGAAGAAGAGCGTTTCCAGCCCCGCTTTACGATCGCTGCCTTTCGCCACGCCCAGTAAAATCGGGCGCGATTTATCCCACTCGACCTCCAGTTCGGCAAAAACCTGCTTCGCCTGCGACAGCTGCCCCTTGCCGCCGTCGATCAGGATAACGTCGGGAATTTTATCTTCTTCCAGCGCTTTGCCGTAGCGGCGGCGCAGCACCTGATTCATCGCCGCGTAATCATCGCCCGGCGTAATGCCTTCAATATTGTAGCGGCGATAGTCGCTGCGCAGCGGCCCGTTCGCGTCGAACACCACGCAGGATGCGATGGTCTGCTCGCCCATGGTGTGGCTGATATCGAAGCACTCCATGCGGTTAATTTTGTCCAGCTCGAGAAACTGTGCCAGCGCCGCCAGCCGCTGCTGGATGGTGGAGTGCTGCGACAGCCGCGTGGTAAGCGCCGTCGCCGCATTGGTGCGCGCCAGCTTAAGGTAGCGCGCGCGGTCGCCGCGCGGCTTGCTCTGGATGGTCACGCGGCGACCGGCCAGTTCGCTCAGCGACGCGGCAAGCAGTTCACGCTCCGGCAGATCGAAGTCCAGCAGAATGTCGCCCGGCAGGGTGCGCGCTTCGCTGCCCTGCAGGTAAAACTGGCCGACGAAGGTTTGCACCACCTCCGCCAGTTCGGTGTCGGCCGGCACTTTCGGAAAATAGCTGCGGCTGCCCAGCACTTTGCCCTGACGGATAAAGAGCACGTGCAGGCAGGCCATACCGGCGTCGTAGGCGACGCCCACCACGTCCAGATCGTCGCCCTGATTGGAAACGAACTGCTTTTCCGTGATGCGGCGCACCGCCTGAATCTGATCGCGCAGACGCGCCGCCTCTTCAAAGCGCAGGCCTGTGCTCGCCTCTTCCATGCGCTTCACCAGCATGTTCAGCACCTGGTCATCTTTACCGGCGAGAAACAGCCGCACGTATTCTGTCTGCTGCGCATACTCCTCTTCGCTCACCAGACCGGCGACGCACGGACCAAGACAGCGCCCAATCTGATACTGCAGGCAGGGCCGTGAGCGATTGCGGTAAACGCTGTTTTCACACTGGCGAATCGGAAAGACTTTCTGCATCAGCGCCAGGGTTTCACGCACCGCGTAGCCGTTCGGGAACGGGCCGAAATATTCGCCTTTCGCGTGTTTCGCCCCGCGATGGTAGGCCAGGCGCGGATGAGTATCACCGCTGAGAAAGATAAACGGATAGGATTTATCATCGCGCATCAGCACGTTGTAGCGCGGCTGATAGAGCTTGATATAGTTATGCTCGAGCAGCAGCGCCTCCGTTTCGGTATGCGTTACGGTGACGTCTATATGATGGATGTTGCTGACCAGCACCTCAGTCTTTCGACTGCCAACGTGGCTGCGAAAGTAGCTGCTGAGGCGCTTCTTGAGATCTTTGGCTTTTCCTACATAGATCACGGTGTCCGCGGCATCGTACATGCGGTACACGCCCGGCTGGCTGGTCACCGTGCTGAGAAAGGCTTTGGCGTTGAAAACGTCACTCACTACTGATTAACGGCTCCGCATTGAACAGGCCATGTCGAATGGCCAGATGCGTTAACTCTACGTCGCCGCTGATGTTCAGCTTGCTGAACATGCGATAACGGTAGCTGTTAACGGTTTTAGGACTGAGATTGAGCTGCTCGGAAATTTCCGTCACCTTTTGCCCTTTAGTGATCATCAGCATAATCTGCAATTCCCTTTCCGACAAACAGCTGAAGGGCGATTCCGCTTTTTGCGGTTCGATCTGACTCAGCGCCATCTGCTGCGCGATATCGGAAGCGATGTAGCGCTGGCCAGCATGGACGGAGCGAATAGCGTTCACCACCTCCTGCGGCGCGGCGCCTTTGCTGAGATAGCCCGCCGCGCCCGCCTGCATTACCTTCGCAGGCAGCGGGTTTTCGGTGTGGATGGTCAGCATGATAATTTTGATATCGGGATTAAAGCGCACGATTTTGCGCGTCGCTTCCAGCCCGCCGATGCCGGGCATATTCATATCCATCAGGATCACGTCTACCTGATGAGACCGACACCACTTTACCGCGTCCTCGCCGCAACAGGCCTCTCCCGCGACCACAAGACCTTTCATATCCTCCAGTATGCGTCGAATACCGGCGCGTACCAGTTCATGGTCATCAACAAGAAGAACACTGATCAACGGGGAGCACTCCGCTAGCTAGAATGGGGAATAATTCTGATAATGAATCCACGCATGATACCTGTTTTTGGCCATAATGAACATCAGCAGCCTGAATGTTTGGCCGTATTCTATGATTTACATCAAGGCTTTTCAGCCCGCAAAATAATATGCATATCGCCTAAAATATGATCATTTCATTCTTTTTATTTATCATTTTTTTCAATGATTTAAATTATTCTTAGCGTGATAATTTATTTTAGTCATAAATGTCTCTCAGAGAGGCTGTGAAAATAATTCATCTCCTGCTTTAAATAATATCCTGCTGATGATTCGAGCGCCTTAGCGCTTCGCTTTCACGGTCAAATGAGACTCTGTGATATACTGATGTTCGGCTGCGCGGAACATGCCGGCACGATCGATTAACCCCAAGGAGAAGACGATGAGCGATGAAGAATTTGTGACCTCGCACGACACGCTGAAGCTGGCCGACGAAGTCGCCTGTCTGAAAATGATGGTGACGCTGATTCTGAAAGGAATGGGCCAGGCGGATGCCGGAAAAGTGATTATTAACATGGAACGCTACGTGCAGACCTTGGGTGATAAGCCGCAGGCCGAAGTGTTCAGCAATACCATTAAGCAGATTAAATCCGCGTATCGTCAGTGATGCGTTCGCCCCCGCTGAGGCGGGGGCGCGCTGTCAGCTATGCGACTGCCAGTTAACGGAGACGCCCAGCGACGGCAGCACCTCTTCCGGACTGAAGCGCCGCGTACCACGGTACTTTTCCGCCAGCGCCGGTTGCGCCACCGGAATGCGAATAGCAAACAGGTTATCCTCTGACTGGATCAATCCCGGCGTAAGCGGTTCATAAGCGACCTGGTGCTCTTCGAACATCTTCTCCAGCATGGGCGTTGCCGAGCTAATCAAATACTCCATGCCGTTGAGTTCGGCAAGCTGCACGGCGTGCCATAACAGGTTGAACGGCAGTTCTGCGTCCACCTCCAGCTTCGCCGAGAAGCGCGACATCTCCCATACTTTCTCATGGCTAAAAGGAACCACCAGCCCTTCACTCTGGGCGGGTTCATGCCACGGCATCAGCCGCGCGCAGCCGCTAATGCCGTCGCGCGCGTTCCACGCCAGCAGCCAGGTGACATCCGAACGATCGAAACGGTCATACTCCTGACCCGGCGTGCTAAGACGTGGCGGTATTGACCAACCTTCTCCACGCGCAAATACGCTATAACGGTAGCTGCCTAACTCGGCCAGCAAAGAGGACGGCATATCCTTTAACTGGGTTTGAATTATCTTCATCATGCGCCCCTGACATCCTCATGTTTGCACTGATTTACGCTACGCCAGCCTGGCAAAGTCCCGGCGCAGGGTAGACAACTGCTTCCGGCAACGTAACTACTAGATCTAGTAGTTGCCTTTTCTATATCAGCCCAATTGCCGCCGCATAACAGGCAATTTGGGTTTTATTGGAAACATTAAATCGCTTTTGCATATTCTTTTGGTGAAAGTTCACCGTGTGTTGCGAGATTGATAAAATAAGCGAAATTTCAGCCGAGGTTTTCCCCTCTGCGGTCCATTTTAAAATCTCCAGCTCGCGCTGACTGAAATCGTTTTTTAGCACCATTAGCGTGTCATCTGAAAAGCGCTGAAGGGCGCGCAAACTCAGTTCCGCCAGAAAGTGCAGTTTCACTTCCAGCTCGGTGTGCAAATCCTGCGTCTTGCTTGCCAGGCGAGATGCTATAGATAATATACCAATGGCGCGATTTGACGCCATCGCAGAGCAGGAAAATCCGCTGTTTAGCCCATACTCCTGCGCCTCTTTCCACAAATCGCCGGCCTCAGTGAAGATAGCGTCCGTCCACTCCAGCCCTCGTCCCGGCTGCTGGCAAAGCAATAACACCGGATCGACGGCGTAATAGTTTTTTTCCTCATAGCGTTTCATCCAGGCTTTTGGATAAGTGTGATGCAAAAAAAGGCGCGGACGGGTAAAAGGCACAGGATGCTGAATCAAAAAGGAATAGCTATCGAACCCTAAAGACACTACCTGGGTTTGTATGTGCGTCTTCAATTCTTCAGTTGAAGTGATAGCCTGAAATTCTTTTTCCGCCCTACTGCGCCAGACGAAATAATTGTCGTTAGTCATATTGCCTCGGCGTTATCCTCACGCTGATGCGTCTGGTTATTGAGGTTGTACATTTCTAAAAAAATAAATTTATAAGAGAAAAAACTTTTATTGAGAAAAAAACAGGAACGCCAGTAAAAATCACGTCACATCCGGTTGCCCGTGTTTTTACTTAAAACCAGTCCCCTGCGCTTCCCGAAAGTGGATCCTGCCTGCAGCATTATAGCCGACAAAAAGCAGAATAAGATTTTTCTTAAAAAGATTCAATCCGCATAACAGTAATAAGTTCCTCAAACGCAGGCAGGCATTCATCATAGCAATTAAGTGAAAATGGTTTAGATACGTAATTTATTTGCAAACATAGAGTTAAGCTATTCTAAAGCTAAACGGCGGACAGCATAAAAGAATTTGTTCTTTTTCACCGCTTCGCTTAAACAGAGAACATTCCTGTGCGTTGCGATTGGGCTACGCTTAACCATGGAATGCTGACCTGCCCATAACGCCTGACGTGCAGACGGGCAGCCATCGGCCGTTTTTACAGATGCGCTTTTTACCTTTGCAGATGGGAAACACTATGTTGAATCAGCTGGCATTACCCTTCCTGGTATTGGGAGTCTGTACCGCTCTGATGATCCTTAAGGATATTTTTCGCCACCCGCATCCTGTCGGGATAATGAACGTTATCTGGCCGCTGACCGGACTCTATATGCCGTTTTTCGGCTGGCTGGCGTGGTGGTATCTCGGTCGCAAACCCTCACGGCAACTTAAGCTTGCCCTGTTGGTACCGCAAAAAATTCATCATTACGCCGGCTGGCCAACCATATTTGTTTCTACTTCGCTCTCTGCGGCGGCCTGCATTTTTAGCGAACTGATTACGATTCCGATTATCACTCTGCTAAATCACTATCATTTTGTCACGCCACTCTGGATGCAGGCGATTCTTTACCTCGCTATTTCTCTGATTAGCGGCTTGTTTTTACAATTTCTGGCAATAAGACAGCGCGAAGCGTTTTCCGTCTGGCGCGCCTTGCTGGTCGCATTCCGCACGGAAACTTTCCCTCTGCTGGTTTATCAGGCGGGTATTCTTCTCTTTATGAGCCTGGCCCTAAAATTTGTGCTTTATCAGCAAATCAATCCGTTGATAACGGCCTTCTGGTTTATGCTGCAGCTTGCGACGCTGACCGGATTTATATTTTCCTGGCCAGCCAATCATTTCCTGATTAAGCGCGGGCTAAATCCGGCAGTATAATTTATCGGCAGTATCCGGCGCCGCGCATGCCGAAATGAAAGTGGCTGGCATGGGCGGCGTTATAATCCGGTCCAAGCGCATTGCCAAAATTATTACACCCCTCCTGCCAGAGCTGATGCAGCAGAACCGATTTATTCTCCGGCTGCGTCCAGTTCTTCCCCACCTCCAGGCGTTGCCCGTCTGCCAGCTCAAAGCCTGTGACGTCCCAGGCGTCCGCGGTGGCATGCTCGCTTAGCCGCCCTTCGGTACGGTGATAAATATTGCGACAGGCGTAGCTGCCGACGTGGCTGATGCGAACCAGCGACGCGCCGGGTTGCGCCTGCGCCAGACGCTGCTGGCTGCGCAGAACGAACATGGTGCTGGCGACGGCCATCGGGCAACTGGCGAGAAAGCTGCTGCTCAGGCTGACCTTGCCAAACCGCTGGATGCGTAGCGGGTCAGACAGCGGGCAGGCCCCCGTGACGGCAGGACGCGCGCTAAACGTAACCATACCCGCCTGCTGCGCGCGGCGCATCACGTCGAGACAGGCAGCGGGATCGGTAGCCAGCCGCTTGAGTTTATAGCGCGTCATCCAGCCGGGCGGATCGGTGACCGCCAGCGGCGTGAAGGGGTTAAACTGAGGCGGCAGATGCCCTTTTAGCCAGGGCAAACTCCACCATCCGATGCCTGCCAGCACCAGCAGTAAAATAATCGCGCGCATTCTCCCTCTCGCAGCAGCTTGATTTAGAGAACAAAAGTGTAGAAGCTACGCGCCGGTTTAGCGCTGGAAACGGCGCTTTTCGCTTAAAACGGCCGCGCTTTGCCGCAAGTTTGTGCCGCGTAAAGATTTTCTGACATGTTAATAAGCTGTAAAGGTGGTATTTGGACAAAATAATTAGCGAGCTTTTGCCTTATTCCTCTATCTTATGCCAACTTGCCTCCAGGCAAGCGATCGCAAACAGCCAGCAGAGCTGACACAACATCCAGACAGGAATAACAATTTTATGGTTGATCAAATAAAAGAAGCCGTCGCTGAGCAGGAGAATCCTGACCAGCTGCGGCGCAATCTGCATAACCGTCATATTCAGCTTATCGCCATCGGCGGGGCCATCGGCACCGGCCTGTTTATGGGCTCCGGCAAAACCATTAGCCTGGCGGGCCCGTCGATCATTTTCGTCTATATGATCATCGGCTTTATGCTTTTTTTCGTTATGCGTGCGATGGGTGAGCTGCTGCTCTCCAATCTGGAATACAAGTCTTTCAGCGACTTCGCCGCCGATCTGCTCGGGCCCTGGGCGGGCTATTTTACCGGCTGGACCTACTGGTTCTGCTGGGTGGTGACCGGTATTGCCGACGTCGTGGCGATATCCGCCTATTTCCAGCTCTGGTTCCCTGGGTTTTCCGTGTGGATGAGCGCCCTGCTGTGCGTCTTCGTCTTCCTTGCGCTGAATATCGCTACGGTGAAAATGTTTGGCGAGATGGAATTCTGGTTCGCCATCATCAAGATCGTCGCCATCGTGGCGCTGATTATCACCGGCGTCGTGCTGGTGGCGCTTCACTATCCGTCACCGGGCGGCGGCACCGCCGCGTTGAGCAATATCTGGGATCACGGCGGCCTGTTCCCGAAAGGGCTGAGCGGCTTTTTCGCCGGTTTCCAGATCGCGGTGTTCGCCTTTGTCGGCATTGAGCTGGTCGGCACGGCGGCGGCAGAGACGCACGATCCCCATAAGGTGCTGCCGCGCGCCATTAACGCTATTCCCTTACGCGTGATTATGTTCTACGTGCTGGCGCTGATGGTGATCATGGCGGTGACACCCTGGACGCAGGTGCTGGCGGACCGCAGCCCCTTCGTCGAGATGTTTGTGCTGATCGGCCTGCCGGCGGCGGCCAGCATCGTGAACTTTGTGGTGCTGACCTCGGCGGCCTCTTCCGCCAACAGCGGCATCTTCTCTACCAGCCGTATGCTCTATGGCCTGGCGCAGCAGGGCGTGGCGCACCGTGCCTTTGGTCGCCTCTCCGCGCGCGCGGTGCCGACTGCCGGTCTGTTCTTCTCCTGCCTCTGCCTGCTGGTTGGCGTCGCGCTGATCTACCTGATCCCGGACGTGATGACGGTGTTTACCATGGTGACCACGGTGTCGGCCATTCTGTTTATGTTCGTCTGGACCATTATCCTGTGCAGCTATCTGGCCTACCGCAAGAAGTATCCGGAGCGCCACGCGGCGTCAGGCTTTAAGATGCCGCTGGGCAAGTTTATGTGCTGGGTGGTGATGGCGTTTTTCGCCTTCGTGCTGGTGCTGCTGACGCTGCAGGAGGATACCCGTCAGGCGCTGATGGTCACGCCGCTGTGGTTTGTCATGCTGACCATGGGCTGGCTGCTGCGCCGTCGCGCCGCCCGATAATAGCTTTGCCCTTCCTCGTTAACGCGTGGGAGGTATCAACCGGGCGCCCCCCTCAGCGATGAGGCGGGCGCCCGTTTTTACAGGCGCTCTCCAATATCTTTGAAACTTTGTCTCAGCGACGGCCGCGCGGCGGGCAGCCTTTGTGGATGCGCGGCCGGCGACTGCGGCGTGCCCAGCCCAAAAGTGAAGGTATACCGCCCCGCTTCCCCCATGCGTAAATCGGCAATCACGGTTTGCCCGTTCTGCTCGCGCATTGCATAAAAGCCGTGGCTAAACCAGGCGACGCGCTCCGCATACCAGCTGCCCTGCAGCGGCGCGAACAGCGCCATATGGCGCGGTCGCCAGCGGATCTGCAGCGGCCGCGTTGGCGACAGCAGCGACCACCAGGCTTCGCCATAGCGATCGCCGTCGATAATCACCGCGCGCCATACCAGCGTATTAAACGCGGTTGGCGTCACCAGCACCTGCTGGTCAGACAGCTGCTGCTGCGCCAGCGACTGCCTGACCTGCCAGCCTGCTACGCCCTGAATGACCATGCTCCAGGCGAGATAGAGCGTGCTCAGCGTTAAACCGAGGCGGTTCCAGCGCAGCCCGCCGTTACCGCCGCGCCGCAGCGCCGCCGCAAGGCAGAGCAGCAGCGGTAGCGTATAGAGCGGATCGACGATATAGATGCTGCCGACGGCGAAGGGACGATCGGTGAGCGGCAGCCCAAGCTGCGTGCCGTACACCGTCATTAGATCCAGCAGCGGATGGGTAATCAGCGCCAGCCAGATCGCCAGCCACCACTGCTGCCAGCTTGCGCCGCGCCGGAACAGGCCGGCGACAAGCCAGGCGAGCAGCGGCGAGGCCAGCGTCAGCCAGATTAGCGCGTGGCTTTCGGTGCGGTGCAGCGTCATATTGCGGATGGCGTCGCCGTGATCGATAAAGACATCGAGATCGGGCAGCGTGCCGCAGACGGCGCCCACCGCAGCCGCCTGCCAAAGCGGCACGCGCTGCCCCATCGCCGCGACGCTAACCGACGCGCCCAGCAGCAGTTGCGAAACTGAATCCATCGATCACTCCGTGGCAGAGCGGCGGCGTCAGCCGCCAGGGAATCAGCGCACGCGGATCCCTTCGATGATCATGCGCTGCACGTTTTCGACCGTTTCATCAAAAAACTGGGGATCGCTCAGGGTCTGCCCGGTAATCGCCTCAACCTGGCTGGCGAAATCCGCATAGTGCTGCGTCGTGGCCCACAGCATAAAAAAGAGATGCTGCGGCTGAACGCCCGCCAGACGCCCTTCATTAATCCAGCGCTCTACAATCGCCGCCTTATCGTCTACCAGCTGCTTGAGATCCCCCGCCAGCTCTCCTTTTAGCAGCGGCGCGCCCTGCAGCATCTCCAGACAGAAAAGCCGCGAGGCCTGCGGATGGTCGCGCGATACCTCAAGCTTGAGGCGGATATAGCGGCGTATCGCGCTAAGCGGATCCATATCGTGCTGCAGCGCGCGCAGCGGCGCCAGCCAGACGTCGAGGATCTCTTTCAGCACCGCGATATAGAGCGTTTCTTTTGAAGGATAATAGTAGAGCAGATTGGTCTTCGAGACGTCGGCGCGTTCGGCAACCTGCTCCAGGCGCGTGCCGTGAATACCAAACTGCGAGAACAGCGCCAGCGCGGCCTCCAGAATAGCGGCGCGTTTCGCCGCGGTCGCGCGCGAACGTCGCGTCGGTTTTTTTTCATCGGTTTTCACAGCGTTACCTCATTCCTTAAGCGTACGGGCATCATAGCAAAGCCGCTCTCCCCTGCCCAACCCGCCCGCTGCACCTTTTTTGCTCAGCCTGCCTGCAAAACGTGCACGCATTTTTGACCAGATGGTCCAAAACGGACCATCCGTTCCAGTTCCCGTTGCCGCATCATATTTAAGTTTTTGTTAAATATGCGCTTTTATTTTGTGGCACAACCTTTGCAAATTTGTCAGCAAGCGCCGCCGTCAGGGATGAAGCAGGATGCCGCGCAGCGCACCAACTCGTATATCACCTGGCAAAGAGGGTTTGACATGAAGATTGGCGTTTTTATTCCGATTGGTAACAACGGCTGGCTGATTTCCACCCACGCTCCGCAGTACAAACCGACGTTCGAACTGAACAAGGCGATCGTCCAAAAGGCGGAGCACTACCATTTTGACTTTGCGCTCTCGATGATCAAGCTGCGCGGCTTCGGCGGCAAAACCGAGTTCTGGGATCACAATCTGGAATCCTTCACCCTGATGGCAGGCCTGGCCGCGGTGACCTCGCGTATCGAGATCTACGCCACCGCCGCCACGCTCACGCTGCCGCCCGCCATCGTGGCGCGCATGGCGTCGACCATCGACTCCATCTCCGGCGGCCGCTTTGGCGTCAACCTGGTGACCGGCTGGCAGAAGCCGGAATATGAGCAGATGGGCATCTGGCCTGGCGATGATTACTTCAGCCGCCGCTACGACTACCTGACGGAATACGTAACCGTGCTGCGCGATCTCTGGGGCAGCGGCCAGTCCGATTTCAAAGGCGAGTTTTTCACCATGAACGACTGCCGCGTCAGTCCGCAGCCGCAGAAGCCGATGAAGGTGATCTGCGCCGGTCAGAGCGACGCGGGCATGGCCTTTTCCGCGCAGCATGCCGACTACAACTTCTGCTTCGGCAAAGGCGTAAATACCCCGGCCGCCTTCGCCCCGACCGCCGCGCGCATGAAGCAGGCGGCAGATAAGGCGGGCCGCGACGTCGGCTCCTACGTGCTGTTTATGATTATCGCCGCCGACAGCGACGAGGCGGCGCGCGCTAAATGGGAGCACTACAAAGCGGGCGCGGACGAAGAGGCGCTCGCCTGGCTGACCACGCAGAGCCAGCAGGACAAGCGCTCCGGCAGCGACACCAACGTGCGCCAGATGGCCGACCCGACCTCCGCCGTCAATATCAATATGGGCACGCTGGTGGGCTCTTACGCCAGCGTCGCGCGCATGCTGGACGAGGTGGCGCAGGTTGAAGGCGCCGAGGGCGTGCTGCTCACCTTCGACGATTTCCTGCAGGGCATTGAAGATTTCGGCCAGCATATCCAGCCGCTGATGCAGTGTCGCAGCCAGATTAATGACAACAGAGAGGTGGCCTGATGAGTACCGTTTACTGCGCCCATACATCCGCGCTGCCGCAGGCTGAGCTGCCCGCGCGCCCGGAAGCGATCGCCTTCCCCCCAACGCAAAGTGCGCTGATCGTGGTTGATATGCAAAACGCCTACGCCACGCCCGGCGGCTATCTTGACCTGGCCGGCTTCGACGTCTCGGCCACGACGCCGGTGATTGAGAAGATCGCCCAGGCGGTCAGCGCCGCGCGCGCGGCCGGCGTGCAGATCGTCTGGTTCCAGAACGGCTGGGATAGCCAGTATGTCGAGGCGGGCGACGCCGGTTCGCCTAATTTCCACAAATCCAACGCGCTGAAAACCATGCGCAAACGCCCTGAACTGCAGGGTACGCTGCTGGCGAAAGGCGGCTGGGATTATGCGCTGGTGGACGCGCTGCAGCCGCAGCCAGGGGATATCGTGCTGCCGAAACCGCGCTACAGCGGCTTTTTCAACACCCCGCTCGACAGCATGCTGCGCAGCCGCGGCATTCGTCATCTGATCTTTACCGGCATCGCCACCAACGTCTGCGTGGAGTCGACGCTGCGCGACGGCTTTTTCCTCGAATATTTCGGCGTGGTGCTGGAAGACGCCACCTATCAGGCGGGGCCGCCCTTCGCCCAGCAGGCGGCGTTATTCAATATCGAAACCTTTTTCGGCTGGGTCTCCAGCGTCGATGTCTTCTGCGAAAGCCTGCAAGGTCATAAGGAGTAGCGCCATGCCAAAATCTGTAATTATTCCGCCGGGCACCGCCACGCCGATCGCCCCTTTCGTACCGGGCACGCTGGCCGACGGCGTGGTCTATGTGTCCGGCACTCTGCCGTTCGATAAAGAGAACAACGTGGTGCACGTCGGCGACGCCGCCGCGCAGACGCGCCACGTGCTGGAAACCATTAAAACCGTGATTGAAACCGCGGGCGGCACCCTCGATGACGTCACGTTCAACTCAATCTTTCTGACCGACTGGCAACATTATGCCGCCATTAATCAGGTCTACGCCGAATATTTCGCCGGCGATAAGCCGGCACGCTTCTGCATTCAGTGCGGTCTGGTGAAGCCCGACGCGCTGGTAGAGATCGCCAGCGTGGCGCATATCGGCAGGCGGGAGGCGTAATGCATCTGGAGATACTGGGACGGCAGGATCCCGCGGCGCCGACGCTGGTGCTGGCTTCCGGCCTCGGCGGCGTAGCGGGCTTCTGGCAGCCGCAGCTGGCGACGCTGAGCGCGCGCTATCGCGTGGTGGTTTACGACCAGCGCGGCACCGGCCGCAGCGCGCAGCAGCCGCTGCCCGCCGACTATTCAATGGCGATGATGGCGGCCGAACTGGCCGAGGCGCTGGCGCAGCGCGCTATTATGCGCTTCGGCGTCATTGGCCACGCGCTGGGCGGCCTCGTCGGGCTGCAGCTGGCGCTCGATTACCCTGAACGCGTCGAGCGCGTGGCGGTAATCAACGGCTGGCTGCGGCTGCATCCCCATACGCGCCGCTGCTTTCAGGTGCGGCAGGATCTGCTGCTTAAGGCGGGCATTGACGCTTTTGTCCGCGCGCAGCCGCTGTTTCTCTATCCGGCGGAGTGGATGGCGCAGCACCAGGCGCGTCTCGCCGAAGAAGAGGCGGCGCATCTCGCTCATTTTCAGGGGCGCGACAATCTGCTGCTGCGCCTCAACGCCCTGATGCACGCCGACTTCACGCCGCTGGCCGCGCGTATTCAGCAGCCGGTGCTGGCAATCTGCAGCCAGGACGACATGCTGGTGCCCTGGAGCTGTAACGGAGAGCTGGCCGCCGCGCTGCCCAACGCGCAGCAGATCGCCATGTCCTGGGGCGGTCATGCCATGAGCGTTACCGACGCCGACGGCTTCAATTCGCTGCTGCTGCAGTGGCTTAACAGAAGCGAAGCCGCGCCGCAGCGCGCGGCGAGCTGAGGAGATAACCATGAGCACCCTTACCCTGACGCCTGAGATCGCGCTGGTCGAAAAGCAGGCCTTTCGTGACGGCATGGCGCGCCTTGGCGCCGCCGTCAACATTATCACCACCGACGGCCCGGCGGGCCGGGCAGGCTTTACCGCCTCGGCGGTGTGCAGCGTCACCGATACGCCGCCGACGCTGCTGGTCTGCCTGAATCGCTCCGCCTCGGTATGGTCGGTGTTCGATGCCAACCGCCAGCTTTGCGTTAATACCCTGGCCGCCGGTCAGGAGGCGCTTTCTACTCTGTTCGGCGGCAAAACGCCGATGGACGAGCGCTTTCAGGCGGCGCAGTGGCGCAGGGAGGCGACAGGTTCGCCCGTGCTTGAGGCGGCGCTGGTGTCGTTCGACTGCCGCATCAGCGACATCACGCGGGTCGGCACCCATGACGTGCTGTTTTGTGAAGTGCTGGCGCTGACCTTTAGCGATGAAATGCGCGGGCTGGCCTGGTTCGATCGCGGCTATTTACCGCTGCAGCGGCAGGACGCCCGCTAATCCGCCCCGTGCGGCCTGATACCACTCTTTCTGGAGATAACGATGGCGAGTTCCTGGTTTCCTCAATGGCGTAAAAAGTCGGCGGTATCAGACGGCGGGCTTATCGCCCCGGATGAGACGCTGCCGTTTGGACAAACGGCGATCCTCGGCCTGCAGCATGCGGTGGCGATGTTCGGCGCCACCGTACTCATGCCGCTGCTGATGGGGCTGGATCCTAATCTGGCGATCCTGGTATCCGGCATCGGCACCCTGCTCTTTTTTGTTATTACCGGCGGACGGGTGCCGAGCTATCTCGGCTCCAGCGCCGCTTTTGTTGGCGTGGTGATTGCCGTGACCGGCTTCAACGGTCAGGGGCTTAACCCGCATCTCAGCGTCGCGCTCGGCGGCGTCATCGCCTGCGGCGCGCTCTATATGCTCATCGGCCTGCTGGTAATGAAAGTCGGCACGCGCTGGATCGAACGGCTGATGCCGCCGGTAGTTACCGGTGCCGTGGTGATGGCGATTGGGCTTAACCTTGCGCCCATTGCGGTGCACAGCGTGGCAGCCTCCGGCTTCGACAGCTGGATGGCGGTGATGACCGTGCTCGCTATCGGCCTGGTGGCGGTCTTTACGTCCGGCATGGTACAGCGCCTGCTGATCCTGGTAGGGCTGATCGTCGCCTGGGCGATTTACGCGCTGCTGACCAACGTGCTGGGCTTCGGCAAGCCGGTCGACTTCAGCGGCGTAGCGCAGGCCGCCTGGTTCGGCATGCCGCACACCACCGCGCCCAGCTTCGATCTTCAGGCGATGGTGATGATCGCGCCGGTGGCGATTATTCTGGTGGCGGAAAACCTCGGCCATCTGAAGGCGGTCGCGGGCATGACCGGCCGCAATCTCGATCCCTGGATGGGGCGCGCCTTTGTCGGCGACGGCCTGGCGACCATGATCTCCGGCACCATCGGCGGCAGCGGCGTCACCACCTACGCGGAGAATATCGGCGTAATGGCGGTCACCAAAGTCTATTCAACGCTCGCCTTCGTGGCGGCGGCAGTCATTGCGCTGATCCTGGGCTTTTCACCAAAGTTCGGCGCGCTGATCCACGCGATTCCCGCGCCGGTTATCGGCGGCGCGTCGATTGTGGTTTTTGGCCTGATCGCGGTCGCGGGCGCGCGTATCTGGGTTCAAAACCATGTGGACTTTAGTCAGAACGGCAATCTGATTATGGTTGCCACCACGCTGGTGCTGGGCGCGGGCGATTTTTCGCTGAAAATCGGCGGCTTTACGCTGGGCGGCATCGGCACCGCCACCTTTGGCGCGATTCTGCTTAATGCGATCCTGCGCCGACGCGGCGCGGCGTTGGCGGAGCGTCCGGCGCGCCAGCAGGGATGATTATTCACGCGGCGCCTCCGGCGCCGCTTTTTTTCGCCTGAGCTTCAGCTCGCTGACGATGACGCCGCAGACGATCAGCGCGCCGCCGAGAATAGCCGCAGCAGGCAGCCGCTCTCCGGCAATACGTCCCACCACGCCCGCCCAGACCGGCTCGCCAGCGTAGATCACCGTCGCGCGCGTCGGCGAGACGCTACGCTGCGCCCAGTTCATCGTAACCTGAATCAGCGCGCTGGCCGCGCCGAGACCGAGCGCGCTCAGCAGCAGCGTCGGGCTGAGCGCCGGCATCGACTCACCGTTTGGTGCCATAAGCGCGAAGGCGCACAGCGAAGCAACCGCCAGCTGGATCAGCGTCACGCGGCGCACATCTACCCGACCGGCGAAACGGCTAATCAGGATGATCTCAGCAGCGATTGCCAGCGTGCTGAGCAAGGTGGCCATTTCGCCCTGGTTAAGGCTGATGCGGCCATCCTGCGGTCCGGCCACCAGCAGCAGACCGAGGAAGGCGAGCAGTATGCCGCACCACGCCATCAGGCCCGGCGGCCGACGCAGAAACAGCCACTGCAGCAGCGGCACCACCGGCACGTAGAGCGCGGTGAGAAAGGCGGACTGGCTGCTGGAGATGGTCTGCATGCCCCAGGTTTGCAGGCCGTAGCCGCCAGCGATCGACAGGCCGATCAGCGCGCCGGCGATCAGCTCCTGCCGCGTGGTGCCCGCCAGCGCGCGGCGAAAAACGCAGGCGAGGATCAGCGCGGCGGTGGCAAAGCGCAGGCCGACAAAAAAGAAGGGGCCTGAATATCCCATTGCGCGATGCACCACCAGGAAGGTGCCGCCCCAGATCATGGTAATCAAAATCAGCACCAGCTCTTCGCGCGAGACGCGCAGGGCCAGGGTGCGGGAAACGTCCGACATATCTCACCTTCAGCGATTGAACGGGCGCCATTGTGCGCAGGTCGCAGCCTGATTGCAATGCATCAGAAAAACCGCAAATTTTGCGATCTCGCCGCAGGGCCGGAAAGCTCTTCTATACTTCTGCTTAGGTTTTCACATGCTGAGGAGAGCGCAATGGCCAGAATTTTAGTGCTTTATTACTCAATGTACGGACATATCGAAACCATGGCGAACGCGGTCGCAGAAGGCGCGCGCCGCGTTCCAGGCGTTGAAGTTGATATTCGGCGCGTGCCGGAAACCATGGACGCCGAGCGTTTCGCCCAGGTGGGCGGAAAAACCGATCAGGCGGCCCCGGAAGCAACGCCGGACATATTGCCGCAGTACGACGCTATTCTGATCGGCACGCCGACGCGCTTCGGCAATATGTCCGGTCAGATGCGCACCTTCTGGGACCGCACCGGCGGCCTGTGGGCGTCTGGCGCGCTGCACGGCAAGGTCGCCAGCGTGTTCACTTCGACCGGAACCGGCGGCGGCCAGGAGCTGACCATCACCTCGGTGTGGACGACCCTGGCGCACCACGGCATGGTGATCGTGCCGATTGGTTACGGCACCCAGGAGCTGTTCGACATCTCGCAGGTGCGCGGCGGCACGCCCTACGGCGCTACCACCCTCGCGGGAGGCGACGGCTCGCGTCAGCCTACGGAAGAGGAACTTAACATCGCCCGCTATCAGGGCGAACACGTTGCCGGACTGACGGTAAAAATCACAGGGTAAGTTTTATTTAAGGAGAAACCTATGTCGAACGATCAAGCGAAAGCACATCACGTTGGCGAATGGGCCACGCTGCGCCACACCTCGCCGGAGATCGCAGAGGCGATTTTCGAAGTGGCCAACTATGACGAAAAGCTGGCGGAAGAGATCTGGCGTCAGCAGGGTAACGACGAAGTGCTGTTTCGCGCCTTTGACAAAACGGAAGCCGACGTGCTGACGTGGGACGATACGCCGGTAGAGCGCAAAAATATCTGATTGCGAGGCGGGACTTCCCGCCTCACCTTTTTTACTGACCAAGGAGAATCTATGTCTTCCTATCAGAGCATTAACCCCGCCAATAATCAGCTGCTGAAAAGCTGGCCTTCTCACGACGCCGCGGCGGTCAGTCAGGCGCTGGACGCCGCCGATCGCCTGTTTCACTCGGCGTGGAGCAAAGGCGATATCGAGCCGCGCCTGCGGGTGCTTGCCAGGCTGGCTGATTTGATTGAGAGCCGGGTTGACGAGCTGGCTACCATCGCCAGCAAAGAGATGGGCAAGCTGATTGGTCAGAGCCGTGGAGAAGTGAAAATTTGCGCGCAGATCGCGCGCTACTACGCCGAGCACGCGGCGGAAATCCTGAAGCCACAGCCCTACCCCAGCGAGCTTGGCGACGCCTGGGTCGAGTATCACCCTATCGGCGTGCTGGTTGCCGTCGAGCCGTGGAACTTTCCTTACTACCAGCTGATGCGCGTGCTGGCGCCTAACCTGGCGCTGGGCAACCCGGTGCTGGCGAAACATGCCAATATCGTGCCGCACTGCGCCGACGTGTTTGCGAAGCTGGTGCAGGAGGCGGGCGCGCCGGAAGGCGCCTGGACTAATCTGTTTATCAGCAGCGATCAGGTGGCCGAGCTGATCGCCGACGATCGCGTGCAGGGCGTCGCCCTGACCGGCTCAGAGCGTGCCGGCAGCGCCGTCGCGCAGCAGGCGGGCAAATACCTGAAGAAATCGACGCTGGAGCTGGGCGGCAACGACGTGTTCGTGGTGCTTGACGACGCCGATATCGACGAGGCGGTCCGTCAGGGCGCGCAGGCGCGGCTCAGCAACTGCGGTCAGGTCTGCACCGCCGCCAAGCGCTTTATCCTGCACGAAAAGATCGCCAGCGCCTTTATTGATAAATTCAGCGCGGCGCTGAAGGCGGCCCGCCTGGGCGATCCGCTCGACGAACAGACCACGCTGGGGCCGCTCTCTTCTAAAGATGCGCGCGATCGGCTGGCAAAACAGGTTGACGAGGCGGTGCGCAACGGCGCAACGCTGCTGATCGGCGGCAAGCCGGTCGAGGGCGTTGGCTGCTACTTTCAGCCGACGATCCTGACCGATATCCGCCCGGATAATCCTGCTTACTACGAGGAATTTTTCGGACCGGTGGCGCAGATTTACGTGGTCGGCGACGACAGCGCCGCCGTCGCGCTGGCGAACGACTCTCACTACGGCCTGGGCGGCTCGGTCTGGACGCAAGATCACGCGCGCGGACGCCGGCTCGCCTCGGCGATAGAGACCGGCATGGTGTTTATCAACTCGCAGAGCGATACCTCAGCCGAGCTGCCGTTCGGCGGCGTGAAACGCTCCGGCTATGGCCGCGAGCTGTCGGACCTGGGCATTAAAGAGTTCGCCAACCAGAAACTGGTGGTGGTTGCAGGCTAATCTGGCTCGCCCATAAAAAAACCCCGCTGCGGCGGGGTTTTTCGTTGGTGCTGGTTTTACTGAGTCGCGGTCTGTTTCGCGTCGCCGTTCTGCGCGGATTCCACCGGCTTCTGCGCTGGCGCGTCGGCAGGTTTATCCGCGTCGGCTTTGTCTGCCGCCGCTTTATCAGCGGCCGCCTTCTCAGCCGCCGCCTTTTGCGCCGCGGCGCGCTCTGCCTTCGCTTTCTCCTCAGCCGCTTTCGCCTTCTCTTCAGCGGCTTTTGCTGCCGCAGCTTTCTGCTCGGCGGCTTTTTCCGCTGCTGCCTTCTCAGCGGCGGCCTTATTGGCAGCCGCTTTATCGGCAGCGGCTTTATCGGCTGTAGCTTTATCAGCAGCCGCCTTGTCGTCGGCCGGTTTAGTTTCTGCTGGCTTAGCGGCGTCGGCGGCTGCCGCCGTTGCAGCCGGCTGCGCTACTGGCTCCATCGGCGTGCCCTGCAGCGCGCCGTTCAGCGCCTGAGCGAATTGATCCCAGCTGCAGTAGCCGTTGCCGTCGGTCGGGCAGCCTTCCAGCTGCAGCGTCACGCGCTTCGGCGGATTTTTCAGGCTCAGCACCTCGCCGTCGCGCAGCTGATCGGCGGTCTGGTAGACATATTCCAGCTTCAGCAAATCTTTATTGTTTTTCGCATCGTGCCAGCGTTCAAACACCAGCTGACCGCCGATGGGAGTATTTTCCCAGGTGCCCGGCAGCTCATAAGGCTTGACCTGCAGCGCGCTCAGCAGCGAGGCGATATTGGAGTCGTGTCCGACCATCAGAGTGATTTTCGGCGCGTTGGCTTTGTCCTGATCCACCAGCTGGCTGCGGATGTAGTCCACCAGCGGCGCGGCGACTTCGCGCGCGACGTCCGGACTGGTGAAGAGCGCATCCTGATAGCCGTTTTTGATCGCCGACAGCGCTTTCCACTGCTCTGGCGTCTTAATCTGGCCCCAGGCGACCTGCTCCAGCGGGAAGCCTTCGTAATATTGCAGCGTAAAGGCGTCCATCAGCGAGTTGCCGACCTTAAGCGGGCCGCTTACGCTGGGCTCTTTGCCATTATCCGCGCTAAAGACGTTGTCGCCGCTGCTTAAATCGCACTGTTTTTTGTTATTGCAGGCCGGCGCGGATTTGTAATCGACGATCTTATCCAGCTGCTGCAGCGCGGGCTTCAGCGCCAGCTTTTCGTTTTCCGCCGTCATCGCCGCCAGCGCTTTCTTATTAAAGGCCTCGCTGTCGTCGGTAATCACCGGATTAAACACCGGATCCATGGTCCCCATAGCATCCTGATGGGTCACGGCGATATCGCAGCCGGGGAACGCGCCGTTGACAAAGAACTGAGCCGTCGCGACGGTGCGCTGCAGGCTGTTGGCGTAGACAAAGACATTGCTGCTGTCAGGACAGCTGCCGTTCTGCACCAGACCCTGCTGCGCCAGCCACTGGCGCGTGTAGTTGCCCATGTAGACTTCCAGCACGCCGCCTTTGGTAGTGAGCTGTCCGCCCGGCACGCTCCACTGCGGCCAGCTTTTCTTCGTCGACTGTGCCAGCACGCTGCCGTTATCGGCCAGCGGCGCGCGCAGGTTGTGGCGGCTAAACATCAGTACCTGTTGCAGCTGCATGTCACCTTCAGCCGCCTGGGCCGCCATGCCGATTGGCAGCGCTGCGAGCACCGACAGTGCGCAAAGACTCAGTTTCTTGATCATTGTGCCTATTCCATTTATTCAGTAGAGAAACACTCTGGCTATCAACCGATTAGCTCTGATCAGAGCATAGAGGCCCACAGTGTAACCTAAGCTGGCCGCGAAATGCGCCCGATGTTTGCAAAATCGTGAGTGGACTATAGCAGAGTAGACCGAAAGCGGCCTGAGAAGCACAATGCGCCAGCAGCGGCAGAAAGCAGAAATGCAACAGGCCAGCACACTGTGCTGGCCTGTCTAATGTGGCGGAGGAAGAGAGATTCGAACTCTCGGATGGTTTCCCATCGGCGGTTTTCAAGACCGCTGCCTTAAGCCGCTCGGCCATCCCTCCGGGGTAATGCTTGTTGCGCTGGCAACGCGACGCTGCCGCACTGCCGACTCCTGCCTGAGCAGGAAAGTGGCGGAGGAGGAGAGATTCGAACTCTCGGATGGTTTCCCATCGGCGGTTTTCAAGACCGCTGCCTTAAGCCGCTCGGCCACCCCTCCGCAATGAGGCGCACTATAAACATCCCCCCGAAGGATGTAAAGCCTGTACCAATTCATTCGCCTGAAAAACAGCCAAATCGTCGCTATTCGTTGGCGAAATCGCCATTCCGCTCAGAGAAACAGCGATTTATCGCGTAAAGAAGGGTAAAACGCCTTTCCCGTTTTGCTGCCGCTGCGTATTCTCAGCCCAAACCTCGTGTTCTGATAAAGGAGCGCATTATGGACAGAATTATTACCTCGTCCTCGCGGACATCGCTGCTCAGCACCCATAAGGTGTTGCGTAATACCTATTTCCTGCTTGGCCTGACGCTGGCGTTTTCCGCCGTGACCGCCACCGCCAGCACCGTGCTGGGCCTGCCAGGTCCAGGGCTGATTTTAATGCTGGTCGGTTTCTACGGCCTGATGTTTCTTACCCACAAGCTGGCTGACAGCCCGATGGGCATCCTGGCGGCCTTCGCCTTCACCGGCTTTCTCGGCTACTGCCTGGGTCCGATCCTCAGCTCGTTTTTAGCCGCGGGCATGGCGGACGTCATCGCGCTGGCGCTGGGCGGCACCGCGCTGGTTTTCTTCTGCTGCTCGGCCTATGTGCTGACCACCCGCCGCGATATGTCGTTCCTCGGTGGCATGATGATGGCGGGCTTCGTGGTGTTGCTGGTGGCGGTCGTCGCTAACCTGTTCCTGCAGCTGCCTGCGCTGCACCTGGCGATCAGCGCGCTGTTTATTCTCTTTTCCGCCGGCGCGATCCTGTGGGAAACCAGCAATATTATTCACGGCGGCGAAACCAACTATATTCGCGCCACCGTCAGCCTGTACGTCTCGCTCTACAATATCTTTATCAGCCTGCTGAGCATTCTGGGCTTTGCCCGCAACGACTAGCGCTCACAGACGCAGGTAGCCTGAAACGAAGATTAAAGCGTCCCGCGACAGCTTATCCTGACCCCGCTTCGGCGGGGTTTTGCTTTTTCTGAGCGCGCAATTTGGTAGAATGCCGCCGGATAACGCAGTCAGGAGCAAACGTGGAATTTAACGGTAAAACCATTGAGGTCGACGGCGAAGGCTATTTGAAACATCGCGACGACTGGAGCGAGGCGCTGGCCGAACAGATCGCCGACAAAGAAGGCATCGTCATGAGCGATGCGCACTGGGAAGTGGTGCGTTTCGTGCGCGCATTCTATCTGGAGTACAACACCTCGCCCGCTATTCGCATGCTGGTCAAGGCGATGGCGCAAAAGTACGGTGAAGAGAAAGGCAACAGCCGCTATTTGTTCCGCCTGTTCCCGGACGGCCCGGCCAAACAGGCGACCAAAATCGCCGGCCTGCCTAAACCGGCAAAGTGTCTCTGATTAGCCGGTAGTGAAACGGCGCGGCGGCTCTGCGGGTTGATGCGGCTCCATTAGCACCTTGTCCACGCGCGCGCTGCGCGGCCCGCCCGCCTTGAGCCATGCGATCAGCGCGTCGACCTTGTCCGACTCGCCCCAGGCTAAAACCTCAACGCTGCCGTCATCCAGATTACGCGCATAGCCCAGCACGCCAAGCTGTGACGCCTGTGCCTGAGTGGAGTAGCGGAAGCCCACGCCCTGCACCCTGCCATGGACCCATATCTTATAACAGGCTGATCTCATCACTCTCTCCTGCCGCTGCGCGTTGCAATTTTCCATTATCCGCCCGACAATGGCGCCTCATTTTTTCAGGTAAGCATAGCAAACTATGACCGTTCGATTGATTCTCGCTAAGGGACGTGAAAAATCCCTGCTCCGCCGCCATCCGTGGGTGTTTTCCGGTGCCGTCGCGCGCCTTGAAGGTAAAGCGCAACTGGGTGAAACCGTTGATGTCTACGACCATAACGGCAAATTTCTTGCGCGCGCGGCCTGGTCGCCGCAGTCGCAAATTCGCGCCCGCGTCTGGAGCTGGCAACAGGACGAATCAATTGATATCGCCTTTTTCGTTCGCCGTTTCGAACAGGCGCGGCAGTGGCGCGACTGGCTGGCGCAGAAAGATGGGCTGGACAGCTATCGCCTGATCGCCGGCGAATCTGACGGCTTGCCTGGCGTGACCATCGATCGCTTCGGCAACTTTCTGGTGCTGCAGCTGCTCTCCGCCGGCGCCGAATATCAGCGCCCCGCGATCCTCTCCGCGCTCCAGCAGTGCTTTCCGCAGTGCGCTATCTACGATCGTTCCGATGTGGCGGTGCGTAAAAAAGAGGGACTGGAGCTGACGCAGGGCACGGTCACCGGCGAAATTCCGCCGCCGCTGCTGCCGATTACCGAACACGGCATGAAGCTGCTGGTCGATATTCAGGGCGGCCATAAAACCGGCTATTACCTTGACCAGCGCGACAGTCGGCTGGCGACGCGTCGCTACGCGCAGGATGCGCGCGTGCTGAACTGCTTCTCCTATACCGGCGGATTTGCCGTATCGGCGCTGATGGGCGGCTGCCGCGACGTGATCAGCGTGGACACCTCGCAGGAGGCGCTCGACGTGGCGCGCCAGAACGTCGAGCTCAACGAGCTGGATCTGTCGCGCGCGCAGTTTGTGCGCGACGACGTGTTCAAACTGCTGCGCCGCTACCGCGACGCCGGTGAGAAATTCGATCTGATTATCATGGATCCGCCGAAGTTCGTGGAGAATAAAAACCAGCTGGCGGGCGCCTGCCGCGGCTATAAAGATATCAATATGCTGGCGATGCAGCTGCTTAATCCGGGCGGCATCCTGATGACCTTCTCCTGTTCAGGTCTGATGGCGACCGAGCTGTTCCAGAAGATTGTCGCCGACGCCGCGCTGGATGCGGGCCGCGAAGCGCAGTTTATCGAGCAGTTCCGTCAGGCGGCGGATCATCCGGTGATCGCCAGCTATCCAGAAGGGCTTTACCTTAAAGGTTTTGCATGTCGTGTGGTGTGACTTGAAAAAACGCCTTCTGACGCCATATTGATCGGGAGGCAGTTTTTCTGGAGGTCACTATGATTGCCACTAAATTTGGTATTGGTCAGCAGGTTCGCCACCGCCTTTCGGGCGTGCTGGGCGTTATAGTCGATGTCGATCCCGAATATTCGCTGGATACGCCGAAGCTGGATGAGGTCGGCGCGACCGAAACGCTGCGCCGCGCGCCCTGGTATCATGTAGTGATGGAAGATGAGGAAGGCGATCAGGTACATACCTATATCGCTGAAATTCAGCTTTCCGGCGAAACCAGTTCGGAGCATCCGGAACAGCCGGAGATGGACGAACTGGCGGCATCGATTCGTCAGCAGCTGCAGGCGCCGCGCCTGCGCCACTGATCGCAGGCGGCATTCATACGCCGCCTGTGATGCTATTGTTTCTGTCGCGTCACGCCCAGGCGCGGAATTTCTATTTTAGGACAGCGATCCATAATCACCGTCAGCCCTGCGTCCTGCGCCAGCACGGCGGCCTGCTCATTGATCACGCCCAGCTGCAGCCAGAGCGTATCCGCGCCTGCCGCAATCGCTTCCTGCGCCACGCCCCACGCCGCTTCTGCATTGCGAAATACGTCAACCATATCGATTTTGCCCGGCACCTCTGCCAGCGTCGCGTAGGCTTTCTGCCCCAGCAGCGTCTGCCCGGCCAGTTTCGGGCTAACCGGAATCACCTCGTATCCCTGATCCAGCAGATATTTCATTACGCCGTAGCTCGGTCGGTCTGGACGATCGCTGGCGCCTACCAGTGCGATGCGCTGGGTGCGCGTCAGCACGTCGCGAATAGTTTGATCGTTCATCTTTTTCTCCTTATTTCAGAGCATTAAATGTAGCGTCGCCTGTTTAGCGCGCCGATTTTCACACAGCGGAAGTTTGCACTGGCGCACAAAAAAATATGTTAAAATGTAAATTAACTGCCATAATGTAAGAATTTGCTACATACAAAACTTTGCGCCCTATTCTGGAGTCTACATGAAACTCTCTCTGGCCGTGACGGGGTTGACTGTTCTCCTCCTCTCGGCAACCTGTCAGGCCATCACGCTAAAGCTTGATCCACAGATCGATCTGCTGGTACTGGACGGGCGCAAAATTTCCGGCTCGCTGCTGAAAGGCGCCGACAGTCTTGAGCTGGAGCGCGGGCAGCATCAGTTTCTCTTTCGCGTCGAACAGCTGCGCGACGCGCGCAAAGACGCCTCGCTGCGCTATCAGTCTGCGCCGATGATCGTCACCTTCAACGCCCAGGTCAAAACCATCACCATCCGCCTGCCCGCGCTGGAAAATCGCCGCGAGCGCCATCACTTCGATCGCACGCTCAACTTTCAGCTGGTGGACGAAAGCGGCAAAGAGATCGATATCCGGCGCGACCGCCTGCCGTTCTCCGCTGAGAGCGATATGGAAAAGGCGATGATCCTCTATAACCGCAACGGCCAGGTCGCGTCCGTGCCCCACTTCGCCGCCGTGCGCGACGGCGCGGCGAACCGCGCGCCCGTCGAGGCCGAATTTGTCTGGATAGACGAAGCGCAGTCGCCGGCGATTAAGCGCTGGTTTCATCGCTTCGATCGGGCGACTCGCCAGCAGTTTATGTCGCTGGTCAAATTGTTAAGGACAAGTTGATAGGCGGGAAAGGCGCAGGGTAAACTCGTGCCACTTCTTTTCGCACGCGACTTCATCAGGACGTCCTTATGGAACAGACCACCCGCACGCTGGGCCTCAGCAAACATATTGCGCTGGTTGCGCACGATCACTGCAAAGCTTCGCTGCTCGACTGGGTAAAGCAGAATCAGCCCATCCTTGAGCCCCACACGCTTTACGCTACCGGCACCACCGGCAATCTGATTAATCGCCATACCGGCCTGAACGTGCACGCCATGCTGAGCGGCCCAATGGGCGGCGACCAGCAGGTGGGCGCGCTGATCGCGGAAGGCAAAATTGACGTGCTGATCTTTTTCTGGGACCCGCTTAACGCGGTGCCGCACGATCCCGACGTTAAGGCGCTGCTGCGCCTCGCCACCGTGTGGAATATTCCGGTCGCCACCAACCGCGCTACGGCCAACTTTATCATTCAGTCGCCGCTGTTTGCTCAGACGGTAGAGATCGCCATCCCCGACTACCAGCGCTATCTGCAGGCGCGCCTGAGCTAATCAGGCCTTGCGCAGCAGCGGCACGCCGAGCTGACGAAACGCCTCGACAAAGGGCGAAGGCTGTTCGCGATCGTAAAGCATCCAGACCTGCTGGCGCGCGCGCGTTAATGCCACATAGGCCAGACGCCGCTCCTCCGCATCCGGGAAATCTTCCGGCTGCGGCAGCAGTCCCTGCTCAATCACCGATTCGCGCGCCGGAGCGGGAAAGCCCTCTTTTCCCGCCTGCAACCCCAGCATAATGACGAAGTCCGCCTCCTGTCCTTTACTGGCGTGAATGGTCATAAAGTCGAGATTGAGCTTCGGCCAGCGGGTTTTGGCCTTATCCAGCACATCCGGGCGCAGATGGTGATAGCGCGCCAGCAGCAGCACCCGCTCGTCAGGTTTAGCGTATCCGCTTAGCTTATTCAGCAGCGGCTCCAGCTGCTCCTGCGGCAGCAGGCCTGCGGCTTTTTTGCTGCCTTTGATCAGGCTGTTGAGCGGCTTGCGCAGCTGATGCGGGTTCTGCTGAACGAAGCGGTTAGCGATGTCGCCGATGCGATCGTTAAAGCGGTAGGTGGTATCGAGCACGCAGCGATCGCCGTCGCCGAAGTAGTGATGAAAGGCGGTGGTCAACGTCATCTCCGCGCCGGTGAAACGATAGATCGCCTGCCAGTCGTCGCCCACGGCGAACAGCGTGGCGCGCCTGTTCTGCTGGCGCAGGGCCGCCAGCAGGGCGGCGCGCTGCGGCGAGATATCCTGAAACTCATCCACCAGAATGTGCTTCCACGGGCTGATAAAGCGTCCCTTGTCGAGGATCGCCACGGCCTGATGGATCAGTCCGGAAAAATCAACCGCGCCCTCTTCTTTCAGCGCGCTTTTCCAGGCTTTTAGCAGCGGCGCCATCAGCTTCACTCGCTTGCCGAACAGCTCGCGCACCTCTTCCGGCGCGTCAGCGATCATCGCCGCCTGCGCGCCGCCGTGCATGCGCATCAGCCCCAGCCAGTGCTCCAGCCGCGACGCCAGCCGTTTCGCCAGCCAGTCGTCCTGCCAGAAGTGTCCTTCGGGCAGCTCCCACTCCAGCTCGTCGCGCAGCCACTGACGCCAGCCGTTAGCCTGGGCTTTTTTCTCGTCGCACTGCTGACGCCAGGTGTCGATCAGCAGCGCGTGACGCGCCGCGCTGTCACTCTCCAGCTTGCTGATTACCGGCTGCTTATTGCTGCCTTCGCGAATAATATGCAGCGCCAGCGCGTGAAAGGTGCGCGCCTGAATATCGGCGACGCCCAGCCGCGACCGAATGCGATCGTTCATCTCTTCCGCCGCCTGACGGCCAAACGCCAGCAGCAAAATCTGATCGGGCGCGGCCAGTTTGCGTCGCAGCAGCCAGCCCGCGCGCGCCACCAGCACCGAGGTTTTGCCGCTGCCTGCCCCGGCGAGCACCAGCACCGCATCTTCGCCGTTCACCACCGCTTCGCTCTGCGACAGGTTGAGCGGCGAAGATTCCACCGTGGCGAAAAAGTCGTGATGGGCGCTGAGCATGCGCGCCGTCCAGTCGCGGTTGCGCTGGCGCAGCGCTGCCTCGCCCTGCTCCAGCCAGCGCAGGCAAACCTGATAAGGCTCACGGCAGTCGCTGAATTCCGTCAGGCGCGCCAGCGGCAGCGGCAGCGCGGCAAACTGTTTTTCGATAGTGGCGCGCAGCGCCTGCAGCTCGCTGCGTTTAATCCAGCGGTCCTGCTCGCCGAAGCGCGCGATCTCCTGGCTGAGTTCGCCGAGCACCCTGGCGCAAATCGCGCTCATCTCGGCGCTCCACGTCTCCCAGGCCTGCAGCAGATAGCGGTAGAAGCGCTGCGTCTCCTGCCATTCGGTGCCGTGCAGCCGCACCACCTTGTCGTCAGGCAGCAAAAACTCCAGCTCGCCCCAGACCATGCCGCGCTTGCAGCTGATATTGAGCAGCTCGTTGAAGGGAATCAGATATTCGTGCCGGTCGCCGCTGACTTCCACCCCAGCCGCCAGCAGGCGAACCCGATTATAGGGATGCTGAGCAAGCCGTTTGCCCATCGATGTCGCTTTGAGTTCCATGTCCACACCGTCGAACCAGGGAAAAGAATATCGGGAGTTTACCTGTCAGACTCTTGGCGCTCCAGCCTTAAAACAGGCTAAACTTGGCGGCACATCTTGCGGAAAGCAAAAGGAAAAAAACGCCATGCGCACAGTGTTGAACATTCTCAATTTTATCCTCGGCGGATTTATCACCACCCTTTGCTGGCTGTTCGCCACGCTGGTGAGTATCGTCCTGATTTTTACTCTGCCGCTAACGCGCTCCTGCTGGGAAATCACCAGGCTCTCTCTGCTGCCCTACGGCAACGAGGCGGTGCACGTGGACGTGCTGCGCCCGGAAAGTAAAAGCGCGCTGCTCAATACCGGCGGCACCTTCCTGAATATTTTCTGGCTGATCTTTTTCGGCTGGTGGCTCTGCCTGACCCATATCTCTACCGGCATCGTTCAGTGCATCAGCATCATCGGCATTCCGGTGGGGCTGGCCAACTTTAAAATCGCCGCCATCGCCCTCTGGCCGGTCGGTCGTCGCGTGGTGTCGGTTGAAGAAGCCCGCGCCGCGCGCGAAGCCAACGCCCGTCGACGCTACTGAGGCCGCCAGATGATGTCCAAAGCCTTGCCGGGCTGGCGCAACTATCTTTTCAACAGCAGCTGGCGTTATCTGCTGCGCATCTTTCTGGCGCTGAGCGGCTGCGCAGCGGTGCCCTGGTGGCTGCAGCAGATTGACTGGACGATCCCGCTGACGCTTGGAGTCGTAGCGGCAGCGCTGGCCGATCTCGACGACCGCCTCAGCGGCCGACTGCGCAATCTGCTGATTACCCTGCTCTGCTTTTGTATCGCATCGGTTTCGGTCGAACTGCTGTTTCCCCATCCGCTGGCGTTTATGGCCGGGCTGGCGCTCTCCACCTGGGGCTTTATTCTGCTGGGCGCGCTCGGCCAGCGCTACGCGACTATCGCCTTTGGCGCGCTGCTGATCGCGATTTACACCATGCTGGGCATCGGGCTGTTTTCGCAGTGGTATATGCAGCCGGTACTGCTGCTGGTAGGAGCGCTCTGGTACAACATGCTGACGCTGCTCGGCCATCTGATGTTTCCGGTGCGGCCGGTGCAGGAACAGCTGGCGGGCAGCTACGCGCAGCTGGCGCAGTACCTCGAAGCCAAGGCCAATCTGTTCGATCCCGACGGCGAGGCGCAGGATGACGCTACGCTGATCCGCACGGCGATGGTTAACAGCCAGCTGGTAGCGCAGCTGAACCTGACGAAAAGCACGCTGCAGAGCCGCCTGCGCGGCGACCGCGGATCGCGCAGCACCCGCCGCAGCCTGCATTATTACTTTGTGGCGCAGGATATCCACGAGCGCGCCAGCTCTTCCCATCTGCAATATCATCTGCTGCGCGACGACTGGCGCTATAACGAGATTCTGTTCCGCTTTCAGCGGCTGCTGAATATGCAGGCGCAGGCGTGCCGCCAGCTGTCGCAGTGCATTTTGCTGCGCGAGCGCTGGGAGCACGATCCGCGCTTCGAACGCGCCTTCGATCGTCTGCAGACCGCGCTGGAGCGCCTGCAGCAAAATGAACCTGACGCGCCGCATCTGCGCCCGCTGTTCTGGCTGTTGCGCAATTTACGCGCTATCGACGCGCAGCTGGCATCAATCGAATCTGAACAATCTTTAGCCAGCGAGAGCCTGACGGGCGATAACCGACTGTCGCGCGAAGGGCTGAGCGGCTGGAGCGATATTCGCCTGCGGCTGAGTCGCCATATGACGCCCGCTTCCGCGCTGTTCCGCCATGCGGTGCGCATGACGGTGGTGCTCTGTATCGGCTACGGCTTTATTCAGATTACCGGCCTCGATCGCGGCTACTGGATACTGCTGACCAGCCTGTTTGTCTGCCAGCCTAACTACAACGCCACGCGGCGCAGGCTGGCGCTGCGTATCGGCGGCACCCTCGCGGGCATCGCCATTGGCCTGCCGGTGCTCTGGCTGGTGCCTTCGACCGAAGGCCAGCTGGTGCTGATCGTGGTAAGCGGCGTGCTGTTTTTCGCCTTTCGTCAGGTGCAATACGCGCAGGCGACGCTGTTTATCACTCTGCTGGTACTGCTCTGTTTCAATTTGCTGGGAGAGGGATTCGAGGTAGCGCTGCCGCGCATCGTGGACACGCTGCTGGGATGCGCGCTCGCCTGGCTGGCGGTGGCGTTTATCTGGCCCGACTGGCGCTTTCGCCAGCTGCCCGCCGTGGCGGCGCGCACGCTAAACGCCAACTGCCGCTATCTCGATGCGATTATGGAGCAGTATCACCAGGGCAAGGATAACCGCCTCGCCTATCGTATCGCGCGCCGCGACGCCCACAACGCCGATGCAGAGCTGGCCTCCGTAGTTTCCAACATGAGCGGCGAATCGCGCACGCAGCAGAAACATAAAGAGTCCGCTTTCCAGCTGCTCTGCCTTAACCACTCCTTTCTGAGCTATATCTCTGCGCTGGGGGCACACCGCGACAGGCTGAGCGACGGCGCGCTGCTGGCGCTGCTCGACGATACGGTCTGCTATGTCGAAGATGTGCTGCAAACCGAGGTGGTGAGCGACGCCGAAGCGGAAGCGATGCAGAGCGCGCTGACGCAGCGCATCAGCGATATGGCTGCCAATCAGGAGACGCGCGCTCCGCTGGTGCTGCAGCAGCTGGGCCTGCTGGTGGCCCTGCTGCCGGAGATCGCCCGCCTGCGTCGGACGCTGGCGCAGCCTTAAGGAGCGTCGCCTTTTAACATCTCCTGATACCACTCATTGAGCTCCGCCCTGACCGTTTGCGGCAGGGCGGCTTCATGTCGCCCTTCTATCGCCCCTTCCAGCGCCAGCAAAGTTTTGAAGCCAATATGCTGGTTTATCGCTCTGAGCCTGAGCCAGCACCGCTTCGAGCCCAGCTCCCTCAAATGCCGCACGGTGCTGACGCCCGCCTCGTTCAGCAGCAGCTCCATGCGCAGGCTAAGATTCGGCAGATCTTTCAGCCGCAGCGGCTGCTGTCTGGCCAGCGACTCCTGGCGAGCAGTGCGCAGCGAAGCGGCGGAGAGCGACAGCAGCTGGTCAGGGTCGCTCCATAGCGCGTCGTCGACGCGATAGTAGTTAAGGCTGACCGCCGTGCCACGCTTGCGAAACACCAGCGGCTGCATCGGCTGTCGCGCCGCATACTCTCGCAGCGCTTCGCTGGCGCGCAGGTAAAGCGCATCGTCGTTAATCAGGGCGAAAACCACTTTTTCGACCGCCAGCGCATAGCCGCCGAACTGGGTGCGCGACTCGATGTGGCCTAGCGAGGCCAGACGATGGCGGGATCGTTCTACCATAGGGTGCTGTTTTTTCATGACACGCTCTCCTTGTGTGAAATAAATAAAAAGCCATCACTATCAATTTGTTAGAGGTATAGGGAAAATCATTTAAGGGTTCAATTAATTCTTTTGCTCGAGCCTCGCCCGATCTCTTTTTTGCGAGCCCTTTTCCAAATTTCAGGTTGATCTTTATCCACGAAGCCATTACTGTATATCCATACAGTCAAATGCTGAGTGGTTAACTTATGCGCACCCAACACTTTAATAATGCAGCCTTCGCTCACCGTCACGTTTCCGCTTCTCAACCGTCGCAGCACAGCGGCTGGATCACGGAACTGCGCTACAGCGAACAGCCCGGCATGATGCAAATGTTGCTGCTGCCGTTACTGCAACAGCTCAGCCAGGAGTCGCGCTGGCAGCTGTGGCTGACGCCCGCGCACAAGCTGAATCGCGCCTGGCTACAGCAGTCGGGACTGCCGCTGGAAAAAAGCATGCACGTGGCGGATTCTGAGCGATGCACCTCTGTCGAAGCGATGATTAAAGCTTTACGTACAGGGAATTACAGCGTTGTGCTGGCGTGGATACCTTACGATCTGGATGAGGAAGAGCGGCGCGAATTAGAACAGGCGGCGGCGGAAGGGAAAGCGCTGGGGCTGATTATGCGTCCAAATGGGACAGCTGAACCCACGCTGCGACCAAATAAAGGACTAAAAATTCAGTCGGATTTGTTTCATTAAGTAAAAATAGGATTTTTCTCGCGACATTTGTCTTTTTCGTTTCAGCTAAACCACTGATTCTTTTCCCTCCAGCTTTGACAATGGTTTAGCTGCATTTTGCCTTAAAGCGCGACGGTATTAAGGCCGGGCCAAATGTTAGAATCTGTGTATAAAGCCCTGTTTTTTTGCAGCATCCCCTCACATCATACTTGTAACTTTCCAATCTCGTTGTAGACTTTACCTCGCCAGGGTGCTCAATAATCTCCGTTTTTTAATCGGTAGAGTCATAAGCGAGCGTATTAACCCGGCGAAGGATTACAACCAAGAGCATCCCTTTTTGCTCATTGCCTATTTGGATGATAACGAGGCGCAAAATGAAAAAGACAGCTATCGCAATTGCAGTGGCACTGGCTGGCTTCGCTACCGTAGCGCAGGCCGCTCCGAAAGATGACACC
>Ga0153961_1000040_pt1 | contig 64892 bp, 60 predicted proteins | sample TSFL045MetaG_FD_104748 | JGI IMG/M metagenome (GOLD analysis project Ga0153961, IMG submission 104748) | Attine ant fungus gardens microbial communities from Florida, USA - TSFL045 MetaG | ecosystem: Host-associated > Fungi > Mycelium > Unclassified | place: USA: Florida, Withalacochee...
GCCGCACGCGCCTGCTGAAGGGCGAAGTTCACTATGCCGAAACGCCGCTGGCGTTTGTCGAGCAGGGCGAAATTTTGCCCTGCTGCTGTGTGGCGAAAGGCGAGATTGAAATCGAGCTGTAGCTGGCTTCTTTGCTCTCACAGACCACGCAATAGTCAAAACGCGGAAGGCAGGAAGCGAAGAGCAAAGCGTCCCGCGCCAGGGATGGCGCGGGCCGAGCTGGCATGGATGCCGCTTTTTGCGTCTTTGCGATCGCTTCCTGCCTTCCGCGTGGACTCACGAAGCAACAGACGCCTCTGCTACCCTGTTTTACAGCTTCACCGACTCCAGCACGTCAATCCAGCCGTGGCCGGTGCTGACCTCGCTGCCGTGCAGCCAGCGGCGCAGCATATTCATCGCCATCATCGCTACCACCTTCTGCCGCGTCTCCAGATTGTGCCGACCGTGGGTAAACTTCACCCGCTGTCCCCAGCTCGCTTCCGGCGTATGCAGCGCCAGCGAAACTTCGCCCTCTTCCAGCGCGCCGGTCGACAGCGCCAGCACCGTACCCTGATGCGCCGCCAGCGCGCGCGTGCGCTGCACCAGCTCTTCCAGCCCTTCCTGATGCGCCGGGAGGATCTCCGCCGCGCTCAGCGGCACCTCTGATGCCGCCAGCTGCCAGTGCAGCAATCCGGCGGTGTACTGCTCGCTGAGCGCCAGACGGAAGCCGCGATCCTTGAGTTCGCGCGCCAGCAGCGCCGGCAACCCTTCCGTGCCTTCAAAAATGGTGCACTCCGCCAGCAGCAGACGCACCTGCTGCCAGACCTGCTCCATCGCCACGCGATGAGAGGCCGGTCCGGTCAGTTTGATTTCGATAATAGGCATTGAAGAGCGATAGCCCATCACCACGCCTTCCGGCAGCGCCAGCGGCTCCAGCTCGGCGGCGATATCGCTCTCGCCGCGGCCGAAGGTGGTGAGGCGCAGACAGAGCGGCGGTTCAGGCAGGTCGAACTGCTGCTTGAGGCGCGGCAGAATCTGCTGCTCCACCATCACCTTAAATTCAGAGGGCACGCCGGGCGTAAAGAAGATCCAGCAGCGATTCAGCCGCAGCGCAAAGCCGCAGGCGGTGCCGACCGGGTTATCCAGCATCTCCGCATTAGCGGGGATCTCCGCCTGCTTGCGGTTGCTCGCCGCCATCACGCGGCCGCGGCTAGCGAACCAGGCCTCGATATTGTCCAGCCACGCCTGATGCAGCACCAGTTCGACGCCGCTGGCTTGCGCCGCCGCCAGCGCGCTGAGATCGTCGCTGGTCGGGCCGAGGCCGCCGTTGACGATCAGCACATCCGCCACTTCGCTACGCGCCTGCAGCGTTTCCACCAGCGACGACAGCGAATCACCTACCGTGCTGCGGCTGCTCATCGGCAACCCGTTCTGAAACAGCACATCCGCCAGCCAGGCGGCGTTGGTATCGACGATTTGGCCGTGCAGCACCTCATCCCCTGTAGACAGCATCTCGACTCTTATCACGTTGTCTTCTCCTTTTGTCCATCGATCTACTGTAGGAAGCGTGCTGAGTAAACTCAACACAATAGTGCGCTTTTCGCGTCAGCGGGCAGTAAGGGGCAAAACAAGAAAGGAATTCGAGGAAGGGAAAAACAAACGGCGGGTCGCCCCGCCGTTATGAGCAGCACGTCTTAGCGACGCGCCAGCAGCAGGCCAAGCACCAGACCGGCGGCAGCGCCGATGCCGATACCCTGCCACGGTTTCTCATGCACGTAGTCGTCGGCGCGGTAGGCGACGTTTTTAGCACGATAGTAGTAGCTGTCGGAAGCCTGGCTCACGCGTGACTTCACATCCTCCAGCGCCTGCTCCGCTTTGGTTTTCAGCTCAATGTACTTTTGATCGGTCGGATCGCCTGATGACTTCAACACCTCTTCCAGCGTCTCGGTCAACAGCGCCAAATCATCATCCAGATTGGTGTCAAAAGCTTCTGTCTCTTTTACCATCATTTCCTCCGTGTCATTTCAAAGCAGTCTCTTAACTATAGCGGCAAAATTGCCGTTTGCAGGATGGTTTTACCAGGATTCTCCCGAGTTTCCCGACGCGCGGCCTGATACGAAATTACTCGGCCTTCTTGATTAATCTGATAAATTTAAGGCGGACTGAATTTTTCACTTACTGGGCTGTCGTACCCTGCTGTTATCTGCGCTTTTCCATCACCTGCGCGCAGAGCAGGACAGTCACAACACACTCGAACGCTAAGGAATAATTTCTGGCATGAATCGAAGAATGTTTATGAAAGCGTCAATGGCCTTCTCCGCCGTCAGCGGTATGACCGGCCTTTCTACGCTGTTTGCGCAATCGGCATGGGCTGAAGATGGCATAGCAGACGGCGCCGCCGTGCGCTTCGATTTCGATGTACTGAAAAAGAAAGCTGCCGCGCTGGCGAAGCAGCCCTGGGGCGGCGCGCCGGGCGCGCTGCCAGAGACGCTGGCGACGCTGACCCCGCAGGCGTACAACGAGATTCAGTACGACGCCGGACACTCGCTGTGGAACAACATCCCCGATCGTCAGCTCGATGTGCAGTTTTTCCACGTCGGCATGGGTTTTAAGCGCCGCATCCGCATGTTCTCCGTCGACGCCGACAGCCGCGAGGCGCGTGAAATTCACTTCCGTCCTGAACTGTTTAACTACAACAACGCGAAGGTGGATACGCAGCAGCTGGTGGGTAAAAACGATCTCGGCTTTGCTGGCTTCCGCGCCTTTAAAAAACCGGAGCTGGCGCGTCGCGATATCGTCTCTTTCCTGGGCGCCAGCTACTTCCGCGCCGTGGACGACACCTATCAGTACGGTCTTTCCGCACGCGGCGTGGCGGTTAATACTTTCAGCAACGGCGGCGAAGAGTTCCCCGATTTCACCGCGTTCTGGTTCGAAACGCCAAAAGCGGACGACACGACCTTTGTCGCTTACGCCCTGCTGGACGGTGCCAGCATCACCGGCGCCTATAAGTTCACCATCCACTGCGAGGCGAACCGCGTGGTGATGGAGGTTGAAAACCATCTCTACGCGCGCAAAGAGATCCGCCAGCTCGGCATCGCGCCGATGACCAGCATGTTCAGCTGCGGCACCAACGAGCGCCGCATGTGCAACACCTATCATCCGCAGATTCACGACTCCGATCGCCTGGCGATGTGGAGCGGCAGCGGCGAGTGGATCGCGCGTCCGCTGAATAACCCGCAGAAGCTGCAGTTCAACGCCTATCAGGATGAGAATCCGCGCGGCTTCGGTCTGCTGCAGCTTAACCACGATTTCAAAGATTATCAGGATGTTATCGGCTGGTACGATAAGCGCCCTAGCCTGTGGGTCGAGCCGGTAGGCAAATGGGGCAAAGGCGCCATCAATCTGATGGAGATCCCCACCACCGGCGAAACGCTGGATAACATCGTCTGCTTCTGGCAGCCAGCCGAGCCGGTAAAGGCGGGCAGCGAGTTTAGCTTCTCCTACAAGCTTTACTGGAGCGGCCTGCCGCCGGTGCGCAGCGGCCTGGCGCGCGTTGACGCCACTCGTACCGGCATCGGCGGCTTCCCGGAAGGCTGGGCGCCCGGCGAACACTTTCCAGAGACGTGGTGTCGTCGCTTCGCCGTCGATTTCATCGGCGGCGATTTGAAAGCGGCCGCGCCTAAGGGCATTGAACCGGTCATTACCCTCTCATCCGGTACCTTTAAGCAGGTGGAGATCCTCTACGTTGAGCCGCTGAACGGCTATCGCATCCTGTTCGACTGGTATCCAGAGAGCGACGCCACCACGCCGGTAGAGATGCGTCTGTTCCTGCGCACCAAAGATGAAACCCTGAGCGAGACCTGGCTCTATCAGTATTTCCCGCCGCCGGCGGATCAGCGCAAATATGTTGATGACCGCCAGATGACGGTAGGCTAAAAGAGAAGAACGGCGAGCTAAAAGCTCGCCGTTTTTATATGGCTGATACTGAGCCGACGCGGGTGACGTGGCCCGATCGCAAAGACGCAAAAACGGCATCCCTGCCAGCTCGGCCTGCGCCAATACGCACCTCATCCCTGAGGTGCGCCCGTCACCGGGCCAACGCGCTGCGTTGTTCAAAAACGCTCCCGGCGTTTTTGTCTCTGGCGCAGCACGCTTTGCTCTTCGGTCCACGTCACCCGCTTCCCTACCTGAGCAGCCGCCTGTAACAGCAAGCCCACGCCGTATTTATTTGCGCATATCAATATGCGGAATATTGTCTTCCAGATAGATCTCGCCGACCGGCTGAAAGCCGAGGCGTCCATAGAAATCTTGCAGGTGCGCCTGCGCCGACAGATAAATTTCGCGCCCCGGCCAGTGTCGTTCGCAGCTGCGCAGCGCCTGCTCCATCAGCCGGTTGCCGAGATTAAGGCCGCGCGCGCTGGCGGAGACGATCACGCGCCCTATCGCCACCGGCGCGGCCTCGTCCGCAGGCGTCAAAATACGCGCGTAGGCCACCAGCTCGTCGCCGCGCATCCCCAGAATATGGCGGTTATTCGCCACCAGATCCTGACCGTCAACGTCCAGATAGGGACAGTTCTGCTCCACGATAAACACTTCGCAGCGCAGCGCCAGCAGCGCGTAGAGCTGCTGCGCGCTCAGTTCATCGTGATGCCTGTCCTGCCAGCTGATATCCATAGGCTCTCCTGAAGACAAAAAAAATCAGGCCCGCGGGCCTGATTTCACAAGGGTAACGGCAGTTTACATCAGCGGCTGCGCCATCTGCACCAGCGTAATCAGCGGCTGCGGATAAACGCCGAGCAGCAGCACCAGGATCGCTGAAATCAGCACGACCACGCCACCGGCGGTAAACGCCCAGTTGGCCGGGGTATCGCGCGTGTGCAGCTCCGGCGGACTGAGATAGAGACTCACAGTCACGCGCAGATAGTAGTAGAGGCCGATGGCGCTGCCGACCACTACGGCCGCCGTCAGCCACCACAGCTTCGCATTGACGCCGGAGGCGATCACGTAGAATTTGCCGATAAAGCCGAGCGTCATTGGAATGCCGGCCAGCGACAGCATCATCACCGTCATCACCGCCGACAGCACCGGACGGTGCCAGAACAGGCCGCGATAGGAGTAGAGCGAATCGGCGTCCGGGCCGCGGTACGGGCTGGACATCAGGCTGACGACGCCAAACGCCCCCAGGCTGCTGAACAGGTAGCCCGCCAGATAAACGCCCGCCGTCTCAAGCGACAGCTGGTGGGTTTTCACCGCGATCAGCGCCACCAGCAGATAGCCGAGATGCGCAATCGAGGAGTAGCCCAGCAGACGCTTAATGTTGCTCTGGGAAATCGCCATCAGGTTGCCGAACAGAATCGACACGAAGGCGATTAGGCCCAGCACGGTGCGCACGGCCTCGCTGTCGGTCAGCGGCGCGTACATAAACAGACGCATGATGACGCCGAAGATGGCGATCTTGCTGGCGGTGGCGAGGAAGGTCGATACCGGCGCAGGCGCGCCCTGATAAACGTCCGGCGTCCAGAGATGGAACGGCACCAGCGACAGCTTAAAGCCGAGGCCGATAATCATCATGCCGAGCCCCACCAGCAGCAGCGGCTGCTGAACCATGGCGTCGTTCAGGCTCTCTCCCAGCTTCACGAAGCTCAGGCTGCCGGAATCGGCATAGATCAGCGCGATACCGAACAGCAGGAAAGAAGAGGCGGCCGCCGACAGAATGGTATATTTCAGCGCCGCTTCCAGCGAGCGCTTCTGGCGGAAGGCGTAGCCGATCATGCCAAACAGCGGCAGCGACAGCAGCTCGACGCCGATAAACAGCGACGCCAGATGATTCGCGCTCGCCAACACGATGCCGCCCAGCGTCGCGATCAGCACCAGCAGATAGAACTCATCCTTGTTATCCGGAAAACCGGCCAGCCAGGGATAGGCAAAGGTACAGGTCGCCAGACTCGCCAGGATCACCAGCGCGGTATAAAACACGGCGTAAGGATCGACCCGCAGCAGCGGCGTCACGTCCATTGCGCCCGCCTGCGCCACAAACCAGAGCGAAACCAGCGCCAGGTTGAGACCGATGACCGTCAGCGTGGCGTTAACAAAGTGGTTGCGTCGCCAGGCAATGGACAGCATCACAACCACCACCGTCAATCCGACGATCAACAGCGGTAGCAACGCGATCAATTGTTGAAAAGTTATTGTCATGGCGAATTACGGCCTTGTAGTTGAAATTGAAGCGGTAAACCACTGCTGAATATTGCTCATGGCGGCATGGGACGTATCCAGAATCGGCTGCGGGTAAACGCCCAGCAGCACCAGTAGAACCACCAGCACCATAATCATCGTAAATTCACGCGGCGACATGCCCGGCAGCGGATCTTTCGACTTCGCTTCGCCGTAGTAGGCGCGCTGCATCATGATCAGCGAGTAGACCGAGGCGAACACCAGACCGAAGGTGGCGATGACGATAATCACCGGCACCACCTGGAAGCTGCCCGTCAGGATCATAAATTCGCCGGCGAAGTTACCGGTGCCCGGCATCCCCAGATTGGCGACCGCAAAGAAGAGCGACAGACCCGGAATCCACTTAATGCGCGACCAGAGGCCGCCCATCTGACGCATATCACGCGTATGCAGACGCTCATAAAGCTGACCGCACAGGATAAAGAGCGCGGCGGCGGAGAGGCCGTGGGCAATCATCTGCACCACCGCGCCCTGGAAAGCGAGCTGGCTGCCGGTGTAGATGGCGATCAGCACGAAGCCCATATGGGAAATCGAGGTGTAGGCGATCAGGCGTTTGATATCGGTCTGCGAGAAGGCCATCCAGGCGCCGTAGAAGATGCCGATAATGCCTAGCCACATGGCGATCGGCGCGAATTCCGCCGAGGCGTTGGGGAACAGCGGCAGGCTGAAGCGCAGCAGGCCGTAAGCGGCGGTTTTCAGCAGAATGCCGGCGAGGTCAACGGAACCCGCAGTCGGCGCCTGACTGTGCGCGTCCGGCAGCCAGCCGTGCAGCGGCACCACCGGCATTTTGACCGCGAAGGCGATAAAGAAGCCCAGCATCAGCAGATATTCCACCGTGTGCGACATCGGCGTTTTCAGCAGCTGCTCGTAGTTGAACGTCCAGACGCCGGTAGCGTTGTAGTGCACAAAGACCAGCGCCAGAATCGCAATCAGCATCACCAGGCCAGAGGACTGGGTATAAATGAAAAACTTGGTGGCGGCGGTGATACGGGTTTTACCGTCGGATGCCTTATGACCCCAGAGCGCGATGAGGAAGTACATCGGCACCAGCATCATCTCCCAGAAGAAGAAGAACAGGAACATATCGATCGCCAGGAAGACGCCGATGACCCCGCCCAGAATCCACATCAGGTTGAGGTGGAAAAAGCCCTGATACTTCTCGATTTCGTTCCAGGAACAGAGCACCGCCATCAGGCCAAGCAGGCCGGTCAGCACCACCATCAGCAGCGACAGGCCATCCAGCGCCAGATGGAAATTAATGCCGAAGCGCGGGATCCAGGAGGCGGAGAACTCCGACTGCCACTGCGGCATGCCCGCGGCCTGCGTCAGTGAATAGCCGCCCTGCAGCCAGAGCTGCAGCGAAATCGCCAGCGTCAGGCCCATGGTGATCAGGGCTATCCAGCGCGGCGTTTTCGCGCCGAGGCGCTCAGCCAGCCAGCAGAGCAAGCCGCCGACGAATGGAATGATTATTAGCCAAGGTAGTAGCACTGAAGTCTTTCCCTTTTTTCTGCCTGTTTTCGGGCTATCTTGCCTGCCATTTTTATCCCCGGCAGCGCTCGCAATCCATACGTACCCCAGTACGATCCGGTTGCTGCATGCTGGCGGTGCCAAAACTGACTGCGCCGATAACGCCCGCATATTGGGCAATTTTTAACATTCTTGACCAGGGGCGACTCGCCGAGCCGCCCCGCTCATCAACCTTAAACCACCAGCATCAGCGCCAGCACCACCACGGCGCCTACGCTCATCGAGGCGACATACCAGCGCAGATAGCCGTTTTCGCTGACCACCAGACCTTTGTTAGCGATACGCGACACCAGCGCAGGCAGATTCATCACCGCATTCAGCGGATCGCGCTGCAGCAGCCAGGCGATGCCGAGATAGGGTTTGACGAACACTTTGTCATACAGCCAGTCGAAGCCCCAGGCAGCGAACCACCAGGTGCCGAAGAAGCGACCCGGCGCGCTGTTGGCGATGCGGCTGACCAGCTGACGTTTGCCCAGCCAGAGCGCGGCGGCGATCAGGATACCGACGACGGCGACCACGCCGGAGGCGATCTCCAGTCCCACCTTGCCCGCTTCGCCGGTTTCGCTGTGCGGCAGCACGCCCGCCAGCGGCGGCGTGATCAGCGCGCCGACGAAGGTCGACAGCACCAGCAGCACGATCAGCGGCAGATGATGAGTAATGCCTTTGCCCGCATGCGCGTGGATCTTCTCTTCGCCGTGAAACACGATGAAGATCATGCGGAAGGTATAGATCGAGGTCAGGAAGGCGCCTACCAGGCCAGCCGCCATCAGATTGATGTGGCCGTTCGCCAGCGCGCCGAACAGGATTTCATCTTTACTGTAGAAGCCTGCCGTAATCAGCGGCAGCGCGGCCAGCGCGGCGCCGCCCACCAGGAAGCAGGCGTAAACCAGCGGAATGCTCTTACGCAGGCCGCCCATTTTAAAGATGTTCTGCTCGTGATGACAGGCGAGGATCACCGAACCCGAGGAGAGGAACAGCAGCGCTTTAAAGAAGGCGTGCGTCATCAGGTGGAAAATCGCCGCGTCCCACGCCTGCACGCCGAGCGCCAGGAACATGTAGCCGATCTGGCTCATGGTCGAGTAGGCCAGCACGCGCTTGATGTCGGTCTGCACCAGCGCAGCGAAGCCCGCCAGCACCAGCGTAATCGCGCCGACGATGCCGACCAGATGCAGCACGTCCGGCGTCAGCAGGAACAGGCCGTGGCTGCGGGCGATCAGGTAGACGCCTGCCGTCACCATGGTCGCGGCGTGGATCAGCGCTGATACCGGCGTCGGACCGGCCATCGCGTCCGCCAGCCAGGTTTGCAGCGGCAGCTGCGCCGATTTACCTACCGCACCGCCCAGCAGCATCAGCGTCGCCCACTGCAGCATATGGTTGTCCGCCGCAAAGTGCTGCGGCGCCAGCTCCATCATCTCGCGGAAGTTGAGCGTGCCCAGTTCGTTGTAGAGGATAAACAGCGCAAAGGCGAGGAAGACGTCGCCGACGCGGGTGATGATAAAGGCCTTCATCGCCGCCTTGCCGTTTTCCGGATTGCTGTAGTAGAAGCCGATCAGCAGATAGGAGCAGAGCCCCACCCCTTCCCAGCCGAGATACATCAGCATCAGGTTGTCGGCCAGCACCAGCACCACCATGCTCGCGATGAACAGGTTGGTATAGGCGAAAAAGCGGGAATAACCCTCTTCGCCGCGCATGTACCAGGAGGCGAACATGTGGATCAGGAAGCCAACGCCGGTCACCACCGACAGCATAGTGAGCGAGAGCCCGTCCAGCGTCAGATTGACCTTAATGTCGAAGTTGCCGACCTGCATCCAGGTCCAGAGCGCCTGGTTAAAGGGCTGCTGACCGTTGGCAAAAAAGTCAATGCCGACGTACAGCGTCACCAGCGCCGCCAAACCCACCGAGCCCATACCGATCGCGGCCGACAGGTTCTCCGACCAGCGACCACGCGAAAACGCCAACAGCAGAAAGCCGATTAGCGGAAACAGGATTGTTAAGTAGAGAAGATTCATCCGCGCATCTCGCTCACAGTATCAATGTTCAGCGTCTGACGACGACGATAGAGCTGGAGCAGCAGCGCCAGGCCGATGCTGGCTTCCGCCGCCGCAAGGCTGATCGCCAGGATATACATCACCTGCCCGTCCGCCTGTCCCCAGTAGCTGCCTGCGACGACCAGCGCCAGCGCGGCCGCGTTGATCATAATCTCAAGGCCGATCAGCATAAACAGCAGGTTGCGGCGTATCACCAGTGATGTCAGTCCAAGGACAAACAGCACGGCGGCAAGAATTAAGCCGTGTTGTAACGGGATCATGCGTGCTCCTCCTTATTGGCGTCGCGGTTGCTCAGCACTTCGCCCTGGCGCTCTTCACGTCCGACGTGGAACGCCACCACCAGCCCCGCCAGCAGCAGCATAGAGGCGAGTTCTACCGCCAGAACGTAAGGCCCGAACAGGCTGATGCCCACCGCTTTGGCGTCGATGACCGTGCCGTCGATGCCCTGATCGTTGGCGGTCAGAATGGCGTATACCATTACCACCAGCAGCAGCAGCGAGACGAGGCCGGGCCCAATCCACAGCGAGGGCTGCAGCCAGTCGCGCTCCTGCTTCACCGTGGCGTTGCCCAGGTTAAGCATCATCACCACGAAGACGAACAGCACCATAATGGCGCCGGCGTAAACGATGATCTCCAGCGCGCCGGCGAAATAGGCGCCCAGCGAAAAGAAAACGCCCGCGACGGAGAGTAGCGACACGATCAGGTACAGCAGCGCATGTACCGGATTGGTGTGGGTGATGACGCGCAGCGTCGTCAGCACCGCCACCAGTCCGCAAAGATAAAACGCAATTTCCATGCCGGGCTCCTTAAGGTAACAAGCCTTTGACGTCGATGGGTTTGGCTTCGTTTTCGGCGTCGCCCTTCTCTTTCCCTTCGATCGCCATACCTGCCATGCGGTAGAAGTTGTACTCGGGATATTTGCCCGGACCGGAGATCAGCAGATCCTCTTTTTCATACACCAGATCCTGGCGTTTGAATTCGCCCAGCTCGAAATCGGGCGTCAGCTGAATCGCGGTGGTCGGGCACGCCTCTTCGCACATCCCGCAAAAAATGCAGCGCGAGAAGTTGATGCGGAAGAACTCCGGGTACCAGCGGCCATCTTTGGTCTCTGCTTTCTGCAGCGAAATACAGCTGACCGGACAGGCCACCGCGCAGAGGTTACAGGCGACGCAGCGCTCTTCACCGTCGGGATCGCGCGTCAGCACGATGCGGCCGCGATAGCGCGGCGGCAAATAGACCGGCTCTTCCGGATACATCTGCGTTTCACGTTTGGCGAAGGCATGCATGCCTATCATCCAGATACTGCGCACTGTCGTGCCGAAGCCAACGACAATATCTTTTAAAGTCATCTCAACACCTCTTACTGCGCGTTGTACAGAATCACTGCGGCGGTCGCCAGCAGGTTCAACAGCGTCAACGGCAGACAGACTTTCCAGCCGAACGACAGCACCTGGTCATAGCGTGGACGCGGAAGCGCAGCACGAATCAGGATAAACATCACCATAAAGAACGCCGTTTTCAGGGCGAACCAGATGAACGGCGGCAGGAACGGGCCCTGCCAGCCGCCGAAGAACAGCGTCACAATCAGCGCCGAGACGGTGGTGATAGCCACGTACTCGCCGACAAAGAACAGGCCGAACTTCATACCGGCATATTCGATGTGATAGCCGTCAGCCAGCTCCTGCTCCGCTTCCGGCTGATCGAAAGGATGACGGTGACACACCGCCACGCCCGCGATACAGAAGGTCAGGAAGCCGAAGAACTGCGGGATGATGTTCCACAGATGCGCCTGGCTCTCGACGATGGCGGTCATATTAAACGAGCCCGCCTGCGCCACTACCCCCATCAGCGACAGACCGAGAAACACTTCGTAGCTCAGCGTCTGCGCAGAGGCGCGCATCGCACCCAGCAGCGAGTATTTGTTGTTGCTCGACCAGCCGGCGAACAGCACCGCGTACACCGCGAGGCCCGCCATCATCAGGAAGAAGAGCAGCCCGATGTTGAGGTCGGTTACCATCCAGCTCGGCGATACCGGCACGATGGCGAACGCGAGCAGCAGGGAGACAAACGCGATCACCGGCGCCAGGGTAAAGATAAAGCGGTCGGTAAAGGGCGGAACCCAGTCCTCTTTAAAGAACATTTTGATCATATCCGCGGCGAGCTGCAGCGAACCGCCCCAGCCCACGCGGTTCGGCCCGTAGCGGTTCTGCCACAGACCGAGCAGGCGGCGTTCGGCGAAACTCATAAAGGCGCCGCACGCCACCACGACCAGCAGAATGACGATCGCCTTGACCACGGTCAGAATGATGTCGATAACGTCCGGTGTTAACCAGCTCATTGCGCCGCCTCCTGCAGTTTGTCAATGTGCGCGCCCGCCAGGAATGGCGGCACGCCCGGCATCCCCAGCGGCAGACCGATCTGACCCGGCTGCAGCGCGCTGGAGAGGCGCACCGGCAGACGCAGGGTCTCGCCTGAACAGCTGAACTCCACGGCTGAGCCTGCGTTTACGCCCAGCTTCGCCGCGTCCTGCGGGTTAATCACCAGCATCGGCTGCGGCATACGCTTCTGAAAGACCGGCGAACGCTGAGACATCTCTTCGCTGCCGAACAGCTGATAGCAAGGGGCCACACGCCACTGCTCGCCGCCGACGAATGCGGTCGGCACCTCGGTGAACCAGGGTAGCGAACCCTCACCCGCCTCGAACAGCCGCACGCCGGGATCGCCGTTGCGCAGCTTGCCGCCCACTTCGGCCTGGAATTTGTTCCACGCCTGCGGGGAGTTCCAGCCTGGCGCCCAGGCGAACGGGATTTGCGAACGCGGCGCGCTCGGCTGGTTGTTGCCTTCCATTGAGAAGGCGAACATGCTGTCCCGATCCTGCGGCTGACGCGGCTCGTGCACGCTGATATTCGCGCGCGCGGCGGTACGTCCGCTGGCACGGTTCGGCGAACGGGCCAGCTTCTGTCCGCGAATGCGGAAGCTGGCGTCCGGCGCGGCCTCTTTAATGCCCTTCAGCTGCGGCAGCTTCGCCACCACGGCGTCGATAACGTGATCGAGCTGGGTCCAGTCGGGATGGCGGCTTTCCAGCGTGCTGTGCAGCGAGTGCAGCCAGCGCCAGCTCTCCAGCATCACGATGCTGTTGTCGTAGTAGGCGGGATCGTAAACCTGGAAGAAGCGCTGCGCGCGACCTTCATGGTTGATCGAAGTGCCGTCGCTTTCGGCGAAGCTGGCGGTTGAGAGCACCAGGCCCGCTTTCTCCAGCGTGTCGGTGCGCTGATGGTCGACCACAATCACGTTGGTAGCGTTAGCCAGCGCGGCATCCACCAGCGCCTTCGGCGCGTGACGGTAGAGATCGTTCTCCAGCACCACCACCGTATCCGCTTCGCCGCTGCGCAGCTGTTCCAGCGCGCTGTCGAGCGTGCTGCCGCCCATCAGGCCCAGCCCCATGCTGTTGGCCGCGCCGGCCAGCAGCGTAATGCCGACGTCCGCGCCGCGCGCCTTCAGCGCTTTGGCGACGTTCGCCGCCGCTTCGATCATCGCCGTGCTGCCCGAATGGGTGCCGGAAATAATCAGCGGTTTTCTCGCGCCGGCCAGCGCCTGCACGACCACGTCCAGCTTGCCATTCAGGCTGCTGTCGAAATCGCTGACCGCAGGCGCGCTTTCATCCAGCGCGCTGGCGATGGCGAAGCCGAGACGCGCCTGATCTTCCACCGGCGCGCGATAGCTCCACGCCGCGATATCATCGAGGCGGGTTTCGTCGACGTGGGTCACGAACAGCGGATGTTTCGCGTGCTGACCGATATTCATAATGGCGGCGATCTGCCAGTCGGCGACTTTCTGCGCCGCGGCCATTTCGCGCGCTTTGCCTTTCACCGCCTGGCGCACCGAGAGCGCCACGCGCGCGCCGACCTGGGTAAGATCTTCGCCCAGCACCAGCACCGCGTCGTAGCTTTCCATTTCGCGCAGAGACGGCGTATAGATGCCGCTTTCACGCAGCACTTTCAGCATCAGATCCAGACGCGCCTGTTCGCCCGCCGGCATGCCGGTAGAGAAGTTTTCAGCACCGACCAGCTCGCGCAGCGCGAAGTTGCTCTCAACGCTGGCGCGCGGAGAGCCGATGCCGATCGCGCGCTTCGCCTGACGTAAGACGTCGGCCGCCGCGTTGACCGCCTGCTCCGCATTGAGCTGAACCCAGTCATTGCCGCGCAGCAGCGCAGGATGGCGAGGACGATCCTCGCGGTTAACGTAGCCGTAGCCGAAACGGCCGCGGTCGCAGAGGAAGTAGTGGTTAACCGTACCGTTGTAGCGGTTTTCGATACGGCGCAGCTCGCCGTAGCGCTCGCCTGGGCTGGTGTTACAGCCGACGCTGCACTGCTGGCAGATGCTCGGCGCGAACTGCATATCCCATTTACGGTTGTAGCGTTCGGAGTGGGTTTTGTCGGTGAAGACGCCGGTCGGGCAGATTTCCACCAGGTTGCCGGAGAATTCGCTCTCCAGCGTGCCCTCTTCCGGACGGCCGAAGTAGACGTTGTCGTGCGCGCCGTAGACGCCCAGATCGGTGCCGTCCGCGTAATCTTTGTAGTAGCGCACGCAGCGATAGCAGGCGATACAGCGGTTCATCTCGTGAGAGATAAACGGGCCGAGATCCTGATTCTGGTGGGTGCGTTTGGTAAAGCGGTAGCGGCGGAAGCTGTGGCCGGTCATCACCGTCATATCCTGCAGGTGACAGTTGCCACCCTCTTCGCACACCGGACAGTCGTGTGGGTGGTTGGTCATCAGCCACTCCACTACGCTCTCGCGAAACTCTTTCGCTTCGCCGTCGTCAATGGAGATAAAGGTGCCGTCGGAGGCCGGCGTCATGCAGGACATGACGAGGCGGCCGCGGGTATCCTCGGCGTTCTGGAATTGCTTCACCGCGCACTGGCGGCAAGCCCCAACGCTTCCCAGCGCCGGATGCCAGCAAAAATAAGGAATATCAAGGCCCAGAGAGAGACACGCCTGTAGCAGGTTGTCCGCTCCGTTCACATCATATTCTTTACCGTCTACATGGATTGTAGCCATAGTGAACATGCTTCCGTAAGGCTCGTCAGAGACGAGCGTTAATCATATTCTCGCCCCGGTTGTGGGGCTGCGGCGCAGAGCCGGTTCCGTATGCTGCGGTGAATTACCAGCGGGCCTTCAGCAGGTTGGGCTGAATACCGCCAATCGCGCGCGTATTGCCAAACACCTGCGGCGCCATGCCGGCTTCAAACTCTTCACGGAAATATTTGATCGCGCTCTGCAGCGGCTCCACCGCGCCGGGCGCGTGGGCGCAAAAGGTTTTGCCCGGGCCAAGCTGGCGGCAGAGCTGCAGCAGGGTTTCGATATCCCCCGGCTGACCTTTGCCCTGTTCCAGCGCGCGCAGGATCTTCACGCTCCACGGCAGGCCGTCGCGGCACGGCGTACACCAGCCGCAGGATTCGCGCGCGAAGAACTCTTCCAGGTTGCGCACCAGCGACACCATATTGATCTCGTGGTCGACCGCCATCGCCAGCGCCGTGCCGAGACGGCTGCCCGCTTTACCGATGCTGGCGAACTCCATCGGCAGATCGAGGTGCTGTTCGGTGAGGAAGTCGGTACCCGCGCCGCCCGGCTGCCAGGCTTTGAAGCGCAGGCCGTCGCGCATGCCGCCGGCGTAATCTTCCAGAATCTCGCGCGCGGTAATGCCGAACGGCAGCTCCCAGACGCCTGGGTTTTTTACGCGGCCGGAGAAGCCCATCATTTTGGTGCCGGCATCTTCGCTTTTCGACAGGCCTTTGTACCACTCGACGCCGTTGGCGAGGATCGCCGGCACGTTAGAGAGCGTTTCCACGTTGTTAACGCAGGTCGGCTTGCCCCATACGCCCGCGCTCGCCGGGAACGGCGGCTTGGAGCGCGGGTTGGCGCGACGCCCTTCCAGCGAGTTGATCAGCGCCGTCTCTTCGCCGCAGATATAGCGGCCCGCGCCGGTGTGCACGATCAGCTCGAAGTCAAAGCCGGTGCCGAGAATGTTCTTGCCGAGGAAACCCGCTTCGGTCGCTTCTGCGATGGCGCGACGCAGGTTAACCGCCGCCTCGATATATTCCCCGCGCAGGAAGATATAGCCGCGATAGGCCTTCAGGGCGAAGGCGCTGATCAGCATGCCTTCCACCAGCTGGTGCGGCATCTGCTCCATCAGCAGGCGGTCTTTATAGGTGCCCGGCTCCATCTCATCGGCGTTACACAGCAGGTAGCGGATATTCATGGATTCATCTTTCGGCATCAGGCTCCACTTCAGACCGGTGGAGAAGCCTGCGCCGCCGCGGCCTTTCAGGCCGGACTCTTTCACTGCCGCGACAATTTCATCCGGCGCCATGCCGTTCAGCGCTTTTTCCGCGCCGGCATAGCCGTTTTTGCTGCGGTATTCGTCGAACCAGACCGGTTGCTTGTCGTCGCGCATGCGCCAGGTCAGCGGGTGCGTCTCCGCAGTACGAATGATCTGTTTGATGGTCATTGATACTGCTCCAGTAGCGAGGCGATGCCTTCCGGCGTCAGATGAACGTGCGTATCTTCATCCACCATCATGGTCGGGCCTTTGTCGCAGTTGCCCAGGCAGCAGGTCGGCAGCAGCGTAAAGCGGCCGTCCGCCGTGGTCTGGCCGGGCTTGATGTTCAGATTCTGCTCCAGCGCCGCCTGAATGCCCTGATAACCGGTGATGTGACACACTACGCTGTCGCAATAGCGGATAACGTGACGACCGACCGGCTGGCGGAAAATCTGGCTGTAGAACGTGGCGACGCCTTCGACGTCGCTGGCCGGAATGCCCAGCACCTCGGCGATGGCGTTGATGGCGCCGTCCGGCACCCAGCCGCGCTGCTTCTGCACGATCTTCAGCGCTTCAATCGACGCCGCGCGCGCATCTTCATAGTGGTGTTTTTCGTGCTCGATGGCGTGATGCTCTTCCGCGCTCAGCACGAAGACCTCGTTCGGGTCGATCGTATGAATGGCAATTTTTTGATCGTGCATAATTAGCGGTCCACGTCTGACATAACAAAATCGATACTACCGAGGTAAACGATCAGGTCGGATACCAGGCTGCCGCGGATCACCGACGGGATCTGCTGCAGGTGCGGGAAGCTCGGCGTGCGCACGCGGGTGCGGTAGCTCATGGTGCTGCCGTCGCTGGTCAGGTAGTAGCTGTTGATTCCTTTGGTCGCCTCAATCATCTGGAAGGATTCGTTGGCTGGCATTACCGGGCCCCATGAAACCTGCAGGAAGTGCGTGATCAGCGTTTCGATATGCTGCAGCGTACGCTCTTTCGGCGGCGGCGTGGTCAGCGGGTGATCCGCCTTGAACGGCCCTTCCGGCATATTGTTCAGGCACTGCTCGAGAATGCGCAGCGACTGCCACATTTCTTCCATCTTCAGCTGGACGCGCGTGTAGGCGTCGCTGATGCCTGCGCCGACCGGGATCTCGAAGTCGAAATTCTCATAGCCTGAGTACGGACGCCATTTGCGCACGTCGAAATCCAGGCCGGTAGCGCGCAGCGCGGCGCCGGTGGTGCCCCACGCCAGCGCCTCGTCCATATTGTAGGCGGCGACGCCTTTGGAACGGCCGACCAGCACGCTGTTGCGCAGCGCCGCCTTGTCATACTCTTTCAGACGCTTCGGCATCCAGTCGAGGAAGTCGCGCAGCAGGCGCTCCCAGCCCTTCGGCAGATCGTGCGCCACGCCGCCGATACGGAACCAGGCCGGGTGCATGCGGAAGCCGGTGATGGCTTCGACCACGTCATAAATCTTCTGGCGGTCAGTAAAGGCGAAGAACACCGGCGTCATCGCGCCGACGTCCTGAATAAAGGTCGAGATGTAGAGCAGATGGCTGTTGATACGGAACAGCTCGGAAAGCATCACGCGGATCACGTTAACGCGATCGGGCACCACGATGCCGGCCAGCTTTTCTACCGCCAGCACGTAAGGCATTTCATTGACGCAGCCGCCGAGATACTCGATGCGGTCGGTATAGGGAATGTAGCTGTGCCAGGACTGGCGCTCGCCCATCTTCTCCGCGCCGCGGTGGTGATAACCGATATCCGGCACGCAGTCGACGATCTCTTCGCCGTCCAGCTGCAGAATAATGCGGAAGGCGCCGTGTGCCGACGGGTGGTTCGGGCCCAGGTTGAGGAACATAAAGTCCTCGCTGGTGGTGCTGCGCTTCATGCCCCACTCTTCAGGCTTGAAGGTCAGCGCCTCCATCTCCAGATCTTCTTTCTGTTTGGTCAGCGTAAAGGGATCGAACTCCGTGGCGCGCGCCGGGTAATCTTTACGCAGCGGGTGACCTTCCCAGGTCTGCGGCATCATGATGCGCGTCAGGTGCGGGTGGCCGTCGAAGGTGATGCCGAACATCTCCCAGGTTTCGCGCTCGTACCAGTTGGCGTTCGGGAAAATTTTCGTCAGCGTCGGCAGGTGCAGATCGTTCTCCGACAGCGCCACCTTGAGCATGATGTCGCGGTTACGCTCGATCGACAGGAAATGATAGAACACGGAAAAATCCGCGGCGGGCAAACCGGCGCGATGGGTACGCAAACGCTCATCCATGCCATGCAGGTCATACAGCATGATATACGGCTTAGGCAGCTTGCGCAGGAAGCTCACCATCTCCAGCAGCTGCTCGCGCTTCACCCAGACCACGGGAATGCCCGTGCGGGTTGGCTGAACGGTAAAGGCATCCGGCCCAAAACGGTTACGCAGCTCGCCGATCACCGGGTCATCCAAGTGATCCCGGGTTTGCCATGCAGGCTGAGCGAGATCGTGCGTGGTTAAATCTGTCATACGTTACTCACCATTCCGGCCTGTCGCCAGGCACTCAAAAGAAGGCGTCAGGATGGGGCCGCGCATTAAATTGTGATGTTTTGCCGCGGGCGTGGAATCCATCCATGTACGGTGTTCTTACACTTCGTCAGGCGTGCGAAGATTGGTAACGGCGATACGCTCGCCGCGTTTCCTTTCGCGCTCAGACTGCATATTGGCGCGATAAACGCCCTGATCGCCGACGACCCACGACAGCGGGCGGCGCTCTTTGCCGATCGACTCGCGCAGCAGCAGCAGCGCCTGCATATAGGCTTCAGGACGCGGCGGGCAGCCGGGAATATAGACGTCGACCGGCAGGAACTTATCGACGCCCTGCACCACAGAGTAGATATCGTACATGCCGCCCGAATTAGCGCAGGCGCCCATTGAAATCACCCACTTCGGCTCCAGCATCTGGTCATACAGACGCTGAATCACCGGCGCCATTTTGGTAAAAGGCGTACCGGCAATCACCATAAAGTCCGCCTGACGCGGCGAGGCGCGCATCACTTCCGCGCCGAAACGCGCGACGTCGTGTACGGCGGTGAAGGAAGTGGTCATCTCTACGTAGCAGCAGGACAAACCAAAGTTATAGGGCCACAGGGAGTTCTTACGGCCCCAGTTCACCATGTCATGCAGGGCATGCTCGAGCTTGCCCATGTAGACGCTGCGATGAACGTGCTGCTCAAGGGGATCGGCTACGATCTCCTGTTTTTGCAGAGGATAACGGTCGTTCTCACCACCGTTGGGGTCTATGCGGGTGAGCGTATAGTCCATCAGATTGCCTCGCTTTTACTGCTTATGAGGGTTGGTGTGACCGATCGGGCTGGATTTGACCACCACGCGACGACGTGCAGGCGCCCAGTCCAGCGCGCCGATACGCACCAGATAGACCAGCCCCGCCAGGAGCACCAAAATGAAAATTGCGGCTTCGGCAAAGCCGACCCAGCCGCTTTCGCGGATTGAGGTCGCCCATGCGTATAAAAAGAGCGCTTCGACGTCGAAAATGACGAAGAACATTGCGACGAGATAGAACTTTGCCGAGAGGCGAATATGGGTGTCGCCCACAGATTCGATACCGGATTCGAACGGCGTCTCTTTATGACGCGCGCGGGCGCGGCCGCCTAAGAGCCATCCTCCGGTAAGCATAAAGGCGCAAAGGCCGAAAGCGATAATGACAAAAATGATAAACGCCCAGTGATGAGCGACGACTTCGGTGGCTGTTGACATACTCTTTGCTTACTCATCAAAAAGTGGCGATGGCATCCTGCGCGGGTCACTTGCAGCAAACGCACCACATCTATTCAAGGGAAGGAAAAAAACCTTATAAATTATGCTGTCATTATCAATTAGGCAGCAATTTTATGGGGTCTTTTACTCCTTTCTATAACCTTTTGTCAACTTTGACAAAAGTATCCAAACATTATTTTACACGCGCATCAAAATTTTAACATATGATGCGCGCGTTGCCAGCTAAATCGCTTCAGTCTGTATGGTCTTTTAGAATGTAGCGGGAATTCAAATGCATGAATCGTGCATTTATCCAACGTATTTTGGCAGGCTTTAGCGCTTTTTCCTTCCCCTTGTCAGGGGTATTTTTTTGATCCAGCACACAAAACTGGCCTTTTTGTCCTTTTTTTCAGCAAATGTTGTCCAAATACGGAACAGAGTTTTCACATCTTTTGACAAAGAATTTCATCTTTGCTGTGAACGGAATAGCGTTGAAGTTTGTTAACGTAAGAAGAGTGCGTGGCGACGGGAAACGGCAGAAAAAGGTCTTTGAGGCGGACAAAAAAGCCCTTCAATGCAAAAGCATAACGAAGGGCTTTTTTATTACAACTTTAACAACTGGCAGGCGCACCAGACAGTAGCGGATAAGAGTATATGTTGGTTACTCTTCATCATCCAGCAACAGCGTCCCGTCCGGATTGGCGCTCAGATTGTAAGGATCGTTGGTGGACTGCATGGCGTTGAATATCGCCAGCGCCAGCTCATTATCGCTGTCAGGATTGCGACACAGCAGATATTGCGTATCCGGCAGGACCGGCAGCCCTTCCGCCGCGCCCATAACGCGCAGTTCCGGACTCATCATCTCAACCGGACGCGCCGTCACGCCAAGGCCCGCTTTCACCGCAGCGCGTACCGCAGCCAGCGTGGAGGCGACGTAGGAGATACGCCACGGAATGCCCGCTTCGTTAAGATGATCGATCGCCATATCGCGGTACGGGCTGGGTTCGTCCAGCAGTACCAGTGGAATCGCTTCGCCGCGCTGAAAGATATAATCTGCCGCGCAGTACCACAGCGTCGGCGAGGTGCGCAGCACCTGATGGGTAAAGCTGCCCGGACTCGAGGTGGTCACAACCAGATCGACCTCGCCCTGATTCAGCATCTCCATCATAAAGGGATTACGCTTTACGCGGACGTCAATCGCCAGCTTCGGATAAACCGACGTTACGCGGTTAAGCAGGAACGGCAGGATGGTGTCGGAGGTATCATCTGAAGCGCCAATGGTGAGCACGCCCTGGATGTTGCTGTACATCAGCGATGTGCAGGCCTCGTCGTTAAAACGCAGAATTTTTCTGGCGTAGCCTAAAAGCTGAATACCGTGCTCGGTTAATAACTTATTACGTCCATGTCTGGCAAACAGCTCTTTACCTACCAATTGCTCCAGACGCTGCATCTGCTGGCTGACGGCCGACTGGGTTCGGCACACAGCGGCAGCGGCCGCCGCAAACGTATTCAGGTCCGCAACGGCAACAAACGTTCTCAGCAGATCGAGGTCGAGATTCAGTATCGGACGATTTGCATTAGTCATGTTTTCTTCACTTATAAGATTTTTAAAATACTACTACCCTGGTGTTATTACGCTACTTATCAAAGAGATAAGCGGTAATGATGCTCATTGCCGGTCCTGTGTGAGACCGTCAAAGAAATTCGTGTCAGACGTATACCGACAAACGCGCATTCCGAAACAGCGGAAAAGCAGCGTTGAGTAGACAGAAACAACTTCTGGACCGACAGCGCGGGAGCGCAATTGCAGGAAGCTGCATTGGTGTCTAGGGTTCCGTACCTAAGAGGACGGAAAAAAGCCAGCTACGAGATGATGAATTGCGTAGCAGCTAAATGCGACAAATAATAAATTATACTTAATCATTTTTATCTTCAAAATGGAAATGATTTTGTGAAAAGCATCGTAATTTTTGACCAAATCGCATTTCAGGCCCATCCTGGCACAGGGCTGCTCAACTTTTAATCAACCCTTTTCTGAAAGTCGAGATATGGTGCGAAGATACGGCTTAAATACCTTTTATCAGGTATGGACTGGCCCTTGCGCACCGGGAACTTTTCCGGCTCTTTGATCCGGTAAGCGTGCCCCAAAGAACGCAATGCTTTGCCGTCAGGCTTAAGCTTCACACAATACAGGTAGACTTTTAAACATTCGTATAATACGGCTTAACTATTTCCTAATTCATCTACCTGCCTTTCCGCGCAAAAATTAACCGGAAACTTCTTAATTGTTTCTCTACGCGACGGACAGCGTCCTTTACAGTCAAACGCGCACAGGTCAGAGAAAAATATCGCTCGTGGGTGAAAAATCAGATTTTGTAACCAGTTAATTGCAAAGAAATTATGCTTTACCCCACCGTAGCCGCAAAAAGATGGCAAAGACGCCAAAACCTGCCGCTGCCCTTCTTTTGTCGCAGTGAGGAGAGTACATTGTGCTGGTTTGGTTTCTGCGGCAGTAAAAGGATTCTGCCCATAAAGGCGATTAAAAATGACTTTTCAAATTGATAAATCCGGCAAGCTGGAAAACGTCTGTTACGACATTCGCGGGCCGGTACTTAAAGAGGCTAAACGTCTCGAAGAAGAAGGCAACAAAGTTCTTAAGCTCAATATTGGCAACCCTGCGCCTTTCGGCTTTGAAGCACCGGACGAAATTCTGGTCGATGTGATTCGCAATTTGCCGAGCGCGCAGGGCTACTGCGATTCAAAAGGGCTCTACTCGGCGCGTAAAGCCATTATGCAGCACTACCAGGCGCGTGATATTCGCGACGTCACGGTTGAAGATATCTATATCGGCAACGGCGTTTCCGAGCTGATCGTACAGGCGATGCAGGCGCTGCTGAACAGCGGCGATGAGATGCTGGTGCCCGCGCCCGACTATCCCCTCTGGACGGCGGCGGTGTCGCTCTCCAGCGGCAAAGCGGTGCACTATCTGTGCGACGAATCCTCGGACTGGTTCCCGGATCTCGACGATATTCGCAGTAAAATCACCCCGCGGACCCGCGGCATCGTCATTATTAATCCCAACAATCCCACCGGCGCGGTCTACAGCAAAGCGCTGCTGCTGGAGATCGTTGAGATCGCGCGTCAGCACAATCTGATCATTTTCGCCGACGAAATCTACGACAAGATCCTCTATGACGAAGCCCAGCACCACTCGATCGCCGCGCTGGCGCCCGATCTGCTGACCGTCACCTTTAACGGCCTGTCAAAAACCTATCGCGTAGCGGGCTTCCGTCAGGGCTGGATGGTGCTCAACGGGCCGAAGAAACACGCCAAAGGCTATATCGAAGGGCTGGAGATGCTGGCCTCGATGCGCCTGTGCGCCAACGTACCGGCGCAGCACGCGATTCAGACCGCGCTGGGCGGCTATCAGAGCATCAGCGAATTTATCGCGCCGGGCGGCCGACTCTACGAGCAGCGCCAGCGCGCCTGGGAGCTGATCAACGATATCCCCGGCGTTAGCTGCGTAAAGCCGAATGGCGCGCTCTACATGTTCCCGCGTATTGATGCGAAAAAGTTCAACATTCACGACGACCAAAAGATGGTGCTGGACTTCCTGCTGCAGGAGAAAGTGCTGCTGGTTCAGGGTTCCGCCTTTAACTGGCCGTGGCCGGACCATGTGCGCATCGTTACGCTGCCGCGCGTCGACGATCTGGAAATGGCGATCGGCAAGTTCGACCGTTTCCTGCAAGGCTATCGCCAGTAAAACCCGCCGCGTATACTGACAGCATTTGGGGAAGCGCGACGCTTCCCCCGTTGCTGACAGGATAAAGCATGACCCGAAGCCACTTCTTTGCCCATCTCTCCCGCCTTAAACTGATCAACCGCTGGCCGCTGATGCGCAACGTGCGCACTGAAAACGTGTCGGAGCACAGCCTGCAGGTTGCGATGGTGGCGCATGCGCTCGCCGTCATTAAGAACAAAAAATTCAGCGGCGCGCTCAACGCCGACCGCATCGCGATGCTGGCGCTTTATCACGATGCCAGCGAAGTGCTCACCGGCGATCTGCCGACGCCGGTAAAGTATTACAACGCGCAAATTGCCCATGAGTATAAAAAGATTGAGAAGATCGCCCAGCAGAAGCTGATCGAGATGCTGCCGGAAGAGCTGCAGGAGGAGTACCGCCCGCTGCTGGACGAGCATCAGCACAGCGAGGAGGAGCAGTCGGTAGTCAAGCAGGCGGATGCGCTCTGCGCCTACCTGAAATGTCTTGAGGAGCTCTCGGCCGGCAATAACGAGTTCCTGCTGGCCAAGGCGCGTCTGGAGAAAACCCTGCAGCAGCGCCGTTCGCCGGAAATGGACTATTTCGTTGAGGTGTTTATTCCCAGCTTCAGCCTGTCGCTCGACGAGATCTCGCAGGATTCCCCGCTATAACGCGGCGGCGCTCAGCCTTGTCGATGCAGCAAAAAGCCGCCTTCAGCCTGGGGCGTGACCAGCAGCGACGCCAGCGAGGTAAGCTGCATCAGGGTTTCCTCCAGGCGCGGCGTATCGTCGGGCGCGTTAATCGCGATGACCGCGCAGCGCGCGTTCAGGCCAGAGAGAATGCCGGCGGGCGCATCTTCCACCACCACGCATTTTTCCGCCGCCAGCCCCAGTTTTTCCGCGCCGAGCAGGTAAGGATCCGGCGCAGGCTTGCCCTGCTCCACCTGTTCCGCGGTAATAAAGACCGACGGCAGCGGCAGACCGGCAGCCCGATGACGCGCATGCGCCACCGGCACCGAACCGGAGGTTACGATAGCCCAGGGGATCTGCAGCGTGTTTAAGCGCGTCAGCAGGGCGTGCGCGCCCGGCAGCGCCCGTACGCCGTCGGTATCCTGCGCTTCATTTTGCTCCAGCGCGCGAAACTCCGCCTGAATCGCCGCTTCCGGCTGGCCCGCCATAAAATGGCGCAGCGAAGCGATCGCCTGTTTGCCGTGAATAAAGCTCAGGATCTCCTCAGCCGCGATGCCGTGCCGCGCCCCCCAGTGGCTCCACGCGCGCTCGACCGCAGGCAATGAGTCCACCAGCGTGCCGTCCAGATCGAACAAAAAACCACTATAGGTCACAAGACGCTCCCGTCAGGCGTTAATGATCTGCGCGATTTCGGTCGCGCTCAGATGATATTGACGCGGGCAAGTGTGCCACACCGCCAGCATACGGCGATACTTTTCCCACATCGGCGTCTGCGCATTGAAGCCGTGCGTGCCGGAATCAAAATGGGTATAGCGCCCTTCGGTATTGACCATAAAGCGCACGTAGCCTAGGTAGCGCGCTTCGGTGGCGGCATCAAAGCCGAGAAAGGCGAGACGACGCTCGTCCAGCGAGGCTTTATCGCCAAGATTCGACCAGGAAACATGCAGCGCATGGTGCATCTCCATAATGTCGATAATGGTGCGGCAGGTCTCCTCCGTCAGCTCGCCGAACTCTTTATCCAGCTCGCGCATCTGTAGCCCGTAGCCGCGCTCGATAATGGTCTGATAGCGGCGATAGCGTTCGGCGTTGTCCGGCTCCAGCATGGCCATCATTTTGTACTGGTTAGAGAGAATCAGACGCTGCGCGTGGGTCATTTCCATCGTAGGCTCCTGGGCCGACAGGCCGCTCAAGTATTAGACGGAAAATAGTGGCATAAGGCGGGTGATGCGGGTATGCCCGCATCACTTTTCTTTGATTTGGACCCGGTTGAGCGACAAATTCTCTCTGCGGAAAAAAGGCGGTCGATCAAAGATCGTCGAGAAAGGTGCGATCCAGCTGCTTAAAGGCGCGCTTTAACAGGTCGGCCAGCGCCTGGTAGGTCGGCTTGCCCTCGACCGGCGCAATCGTCTGACCTGCTTCTTCCAGACGGGCGCGCACTTCGTGGAACCAGTGCAGCAGCGTAGGCGGCAGCGGCGTTACCGAGCGTTTGCCCAGCCACCACAATCCCTGCATCGGCAGGCTACAGGCGAAGAGCGCGGTAGCGACCGCCGGGCCCAGCTGTCCGCCGAGCGCGATTTGCCAGCTCAGCGTAAATACCGCCAGCGGCGGCATAAAGCGGATAGCGAAGCGGGTGACGCTCGAGACGCGGTTTTCAGGAAAGATCGGCGCGAGGCGTTTGTCATTCGGCCAGGTCTTCATATAGTGCTGGCCGTTTTGAAAAATACGGAACCAGCCAGTATTGCCAGAATCATTCGCCATGGCGGACCTCAACTAAAACTGCAAAAAATAAAATTATTTTATAACTACACAACTTTACGTGACATCCTTCAAAATTTTTTGTCTTTAAAGGGTACTCTCGCTATTCTGGCCCAGCCTCAATAACCTACTGGAAGCGGGTGAGAAGGTAAATCACAAACGTGGCGGCCAGCTTTCGCTAAGCAAATTTCAAAAAAATGCGTAAAATTACCGAAATTTTTTTGCGGAGAAGCAACATTTTGACTACCGCAACGGAGTTATGATTAAGCTCCCCCGCTTTCATGGGCTACGCTGATAGTCTGATTGCCTTTTTTTTAGCCACTTTTAACAAATAGGTACTTCCATGTCGAGTAAGTTAGTACTGGTTCTGAACTGCGGCAGCTCTTCACTGAAGTTCGCCATCCTGAATGCCGCCAGCGGAGAGGAATACCTGTCCGGCCTGGCTGAATGCTTCCATCTGCCGGAAGCCCGCATTAAGTGGAAGCTGGACGGAGAAAAACACGAAGCCCCTCTTGGCGCTGGCGCCGCACATAGCGAAGCCCTGAATTTCATTGTTAAAACTATTCTGGCACAAAAACCAGAGCTGTCGGCACAAATTGCTGCAATTGGTCATCGCATCGTGCACGGCGGCGAGCAGCTCACGGAATCGGTGGTTATCACCGACGCCGTGGTGCAGGGCATCAAGGATAACGCCTCTTTCGCGCCGCTGCATAATCCAGCGCACCTGATCGGTATCGAAGAGGCGATGAAAAACTTCCCGCACCTCTCCGACAAGAATGTGGCGGTTTTCGATACCGCTTTCCATCAGACCATGCCGGAAGAGTCCTACCTCTACGCCCTGCCCTACCGCCTTTATAAAGAGCACGGCGTTCGCCGCTACGGCGCGCACGGCACCAGCCACTACTACGTCACGCATGAAGCGGCGAAAATTCTGAACAAACCGGTCGACCAGCTGAACATCATTACCTGCCATCTCGGCAACGGCGCCTCCGTGGCGGCGGTGCGTAACGGCAAGTGCGTCGATACCTCGATGGGTCTGACGCCGCTGGAAGGTCTGGTGATGGGTACACGCAGCGGCGACATCGATCCGGCTATCGTTTTCTACCTGCACGATACGCTGGGCATGAGCGTTGACGCCATTAACAAGCTGCTGACCAAAGAGTCCGGCCTGCTGGGCCTGACCGAGGTGACCAGCGACTGCCGCTACGTCGAAGAAAACTACGAAACCAAAGAGGATGCGAAGCGCGCCATGAACGTATTCTGCCATCGTCTGGCAAAATACATCGGCAGCTACAGCGCGATGATGGAAGGCCGCCTGGACGCGGTGATTTTTACCGGCGGCATCGGTGAAAATGCGGCGATGGTTCGCGAACTGTCGCTGAAAAAGCTGGGCCTGCTCGGCTTTGAAGTCGACCATGAGCGCAACCTGGCGGCGCGCTTCGGCAAATCCGGCTTTATTAATAAAGAGGGCACCCGCCCGGCGATTGTCATTCCCACCAATGAAGAGCTGGTGATCGCCCAGGATGCGGCGCGTCTTACCGCCTGATGTTTCCTTCACCGTCAGCTTCGGCTGACGGCGTTGTTTTTGACACTACCTAAAGCGAGGTTCAAACGTGTCGCGTACAATCATGCTTATTCCTACCGGCACCAGCGTCGGCCTGACCAGCGTCAGCCTCGGCGTTATTCGTGCCATGGAGCGTAAAGGCGTTCGTCTCAGCGTCTTCAAACCTATCGCGCAGCCGCGCGCTGGCGGCGATAAGCCAGACCAGACCACCATGATCATCCGCAAGAACTCATCGATTCCCGCCGCCGACCCGCTCAAAATGTCGCGCGTGGAGTCGCTGCTGGGCGCGAACCAGCAGGACGTGCTGATGGAAGAGATTATTGCCCGCTACCACGAAAACACCAAAGATGCGGAAGTGGTGCTGGTTGAAGGTCTGGTGCCGACGCGTAAGCATCAGTTCGCTAACGCGCTCAACTATGAGATCGCCAAGACGCTTAACGCCGAGATCGTATTTGTCATGGCGCTGGGCAACGATTCTCCCGCGCAGCTGAAAGAGCGCATTGAGCTGACGCAAAGCAGCTTTGGCGGCAGCCGGAATAAAAATATCACCGGCGTCATCATCAACAAGCTGAACGCGCCGGTCGATGAACAGGGCCGCACGCGCCCGGATCTGTCGGAAATTTTCGACGACTCCACCAAAGCAAGCGTCGCTAACATCGATCCAAAACAGCTGTTCGCCGACAGCCCGCTGCCGGTGCTGGGCTGTGTGCCCTGGAGCTTCGATCTGATCGCCACGCGCGCCATCGATATGTGCCGCCACCTCCACGCCGAGGTCATTAACGAAGGCGAGATCGCCACGCGCCGCGTCAAGTCGGTGACCTTCTGCGCGCGCAGCCTGCCGCATATGCTGGAGCATTTCCGCCCCGGCTCGCTGCTGGTCACTTCAGCAGACCGTCCCGACGTGCTGGTGGCTGCCTGCCTTGCCGCGATGAACGGCGTGGAGATCGGCGCCATCCTGCTGACCGGCGGCTATGAGATCGATAACCGCATCGCGAAGCTGTGCGAGCGCGCCTTCCAGACCGGCCTGCCGGTGTTTATGGTGAAAACCAACACCTGGCAAACCTCGCTCAGCCTGCAGAGCTTCAACCTTGAGGTGCCGAGCGACGATACCCAGCGCGTGGAAAAAGTGCAGGAGTATGTCGCCAGCTATATCAATGCCGACTGGATTGAATCGCTGACCGCGACCTCCGAGCGTAGCCGTCGCCTGTCGCCGCCGGCCTTCCGCTATCAGCTTACCGAGCTGGCGCGCAAAGCGGGCAAACGCATTGTGCTGCCGGAAGGCGATGAGCCGCGCACCGTCAAGGCCGCCGCTATCTGCGCCGAGCGCGGCATCGCGACCTGCGTGCTGCTGGGCAACCCTGATGAAATTCAGCGCGTCGCCGCCGCACAGGGCGTGGAACTGGGTAAAGGCATCGAAATCGTCGATCCTGAAGTGGTTCGCAACAACTACGTGCCGCGTCTGGTTGAACTGCGTAAGAACAAAGGCATGACCGAAGTGGTGGCGCAGGAGCAGCTGGAAGACAACGTGGTGCTCGGCACCATGATGCTGGAAAAAGGCGAAGTAGACGGCCTGGTTTCAGGCGCCGTGCACACCACGGCCAACACCATTCGTCCGCCGCTGCAGCTGATTAAAACCGCGCCCAACAGCTCGCTGGTCTCCTCGGTATTCTTTATGCTGCTGCCGGAGCAGGTGCTGGTCTATGGCGACTGCGCCATCAACCCGGACCCGACCGCAGAACAGCTGGCGGAAATCGCCATTCAGTCTGCGGACTCCGCCCACGCGTTCGGCATTGAACCGCGCGTGGCGATGATCTCCTACTCAACCGGCACCTCCGGCGCGGGCAGCGACGTGGAAAAAGTGCGCGAAGCGACGCGTATCGCCCAGGAGAAACGTCCCGATCTGGTGATCGACGGTCCGCTGCAGTATGACGCGGCGATTATGGAAGATGTGGCCAAATCGAAAGCGCCGAACTCGGCGGTTGCAGGTCGCGCCACGGTGTTTATCTTCCCGGATCTCAACACCGGCAACACCACCTACAAAGCGGTGCAGCGCTCGGCGGATCTGATCTCTATCGGTCCGATGCTGCAGGGTATGCGCAAGCCGGTTAACGACCTGTCGCGCGGCGCGCTGGTCGACGATATCGTCTACACCATCGCACTGACCGCGATTCAGTCGCAGCAGGCGGAAGGCTAAGCCTTCTGGGTTAACACCCTGACGAACAAGAGCATGCCCGCGCATGCTCTTTTTTTTACCGTATCGCCCGTAAAGGCGCGGGCGACAGCACAAGCATCACAGGCCGCAAAAACAAAAAAACGCCCGGCCGGGCGTTTTTTCAACCAACTATTTTTAGGCGTCGCCGTTGCGCGTTAGCCACAGCGACAGCGCCTTTAGCGAATCATCGGTAAACTCATCGCAGCGCGCGGTAATCTCATCCGGCGTCATCCAGAACACCTCATCCACCTCTTCTTCCTGCATGGCGAACGGGCCGTGATAGACGCAGCTGAATAACCCGCCCCAGACGCGGACATGCTCATCTTCGAAGTAGAACTTGCCGTGCTCGGCGAAAGGCACATCGGCAATGCCCAGCTCCTCCTCGGCCTCGCGGCGCGCCGACTCCAGCAGATCTTCACCGCTCTGCACCACGCCGCCCGCGGTGGCGTCCAGCATGCCGGGCATGAAGTCTTTGGTTTCGGTGCGGCGCTGCACCAGAATCTTGCCTGCGCCGTCATGCACCACGATATAGGTGGCGCGATGGCGCATACGCTGCGCGCGCATCTGCGCACGCGTTGCCTGCGCAATCACTTCATTCTCTTCATTAACGATATCGACCCACTCGATGCCGTCGCCCGCGGTTTGATCCACCATCCGGTACCCTTTTCTGTTCTGGCGTGCCGTGCGACACGCGCCTGATTGCCACGTCGTTGTTATAGTGTGCTGTAAGGTAATCACTTCCGCTCGCCTGAGCAAGCGGCGCGATCTATCGTTGTTTGCCGCTTTCCGCCAGCCAGAGCTGCACCGAGGCGCGCTGCCACTGAAATTCAGCATATTCCCTGAGCTTATCCGGCAGCGCATCGCCGTGCAGCGCCAGACGATTCAGCATCACCGCCAGATCCGTATCGGCAATCGACCATTCGCCAAACAGATTCTGCTGCCTCTCCGGCAGCAGACGCAGACTCGCCGCAATCAGCTTCTCCGCCGCCTGCGTCGCCGCAGCGCTTAGCGGCGCAAAGCGCTCGCCGGCAAACAGCACCTCCGTCGGCCGCTCCTGGCGGAGGGATAAAAAATCGCTGCGCAGCCACGCCTGGACCTGACGCGCCCGCGCGCGCTTTTCGCGATCGCGCGGATAGAGGCGCTCGTACTCAGGCGCCGGAAAACGCTCTTCCAGATACTCAGCGATAGCAGAGGATTCGCTCAGCGCAAACGCGTCAATCTGCAGCGTCGGCACCCGGCAGGTAAGCGACAGCGCGCGGTAGTCGCTATTGAACGGCTGACTTTGCGAAAGATCGACGCGCTGCAGCGTGAAGGGAAGGCCCTTCTCCGTCAGTGCGACGTAAACCGACATGGCGTAAGGACTAAAAAACAGTGAATCAGACCACAGGGTGATGGACGGGTAATTCATCTGCTACCTCAACAGGCTTATCCGGGTAGCCTGATATTTACCGATTTTCTTGCAGCAAAGCAATGTCCGGCTGGTCCGATCTTCTCAAAGCGCGACGCACTCCCGCAGCGCGCGGCCGCGCTTCTTCTATGCTGAAACAGTGCGTATCAGAAAAATGATAAGGAGACGCGAGATGCACGTACTTATGACCGGCGGAACCGGGCTTATCGGCCGCCATCTTATTCCTCGCCTGCTGACGCTGGGGCATCAGGTCAGCGTCGTCACGCGCGATGTCGCCGCCGCGCGCGAAAAGCTCGACCCGCGCGTCGCGCTCTGGTCAGGCCTGGCGCAGCAGCAAAATCTCGACGGCGTTGACGCGGTGATCAACCTCGCCGGCGAACCCATAGCCGACAAGCGCTGGACCGAACAGCAGAAGCAGCGGCTGTGCGAAAGCCGCTGGCAGATCACCGAGCGCATCGCCTCGCTGATCAACGCCAGCCACGCGCCGCCGCGCGTGCTGATCTCCGGGTCAGCGACCGGCTACTACGGCGACACCGGCGAGCTGGTGATGACGGAAGAGGATCAAGGCCAGGAGGAGTTCACCCATAGCCTCTGCGCGCGCTGGGAGCAGCTGGCGCTGAGCGCCCAGAGCGAGCGCACCCGTGTCTGCCTGCTGCGCACCGGCGTAGTGCTGGCCAGCGAAGGCGGCGCGTTAGCTAAGATGAAGCTGCCGTTCAAGCTCGGCGTCGGCGGCCCTATTGGCAGCGGTAAACAGTATCTGCCGTGGATCCATATCGACGATATGGTCAACGCCATTCTCTGGCTGCTGGATCGAGACGACCTCAGCGGCCCGTTCAATATGGTGGCGCCTTATGCGGTACGCAACGAACAGTTCGCCGCCACGCTCGGCCATGTGATGCATCGCCCGGCCTTTATGCGCACGCCCGCCAGCGCCATTAAAATGATGATGGGCGAATCGGCGGTACTGGTGCTGGGCGGACAGCATGTGCTGCCGAAACGGCTGGAGGCCTCCGGCTTTGGCTTTCGCTGGTACGATCTGCAAGAGGCGCTGCAGGATGTCGTGGGGAAACCGGCAGGTAAAGGCGCGGCGTAGCCTCAGCCGCTTCCCGCCTTCTCCGCTTAACGGAGAAGGCGGCCCTTACTTCAGCGAGCCTTTAAGAAACTGCTGCAGGCGGGGGCTTTTGGGGTTGCCAAACAGCACGTCCGGCGGCCCTTCCTCTTCAATTTTACCCTGATGCAGAAAGATAACGTGGCTGGAGACGTGGCGCGCAAACTCCATCTCATGGGTCACCACCACCATGGTTTTGCCTTCTTCCGCCAGCTTCTGCATGATACGCAGCACTTCTCCCACCAGCTCCGGATCGAGCGCCGACGTTGGCTCATCGAACAGCAGCACTTCTGGCTCCATCGCCAGCGCACGCGCGATAGAGACGCGCTGCTGCTGCCCACCCGAGAGATGCACCGGATATTTCGCCTGCGCGCGCTCGTCAATGCCGACCTTATTGAGGTAGTTGATGGCGCGGGCGCGGGCCTCCGCCTTGCTCAGTCCCAGCACCTGAATCGGCGCCTCCATGACGTTCTCCAGCACCGTCATGTGGCTCCACAGGTTAAAGTGCTGAAACACCATGGTAAGGCGGGTGCGCAGCGAACGCAGCTGCTCTTTATTGGCCACCTTGAGCTGTCCGTCGGTGTCGCGCACCAGGTTGATCGGCTCATTGGTGACGGAAATCGTGCCTTCGCTCGGTTTTTCCAGGAAATTAATGCAGCGCAGGAAGGTGCTTTTTCCCGATCCGGACGATCCGATGATGCTGATGACATCGCCCGCATCGGCCTGTAAAGAGACGCCTTTCAATACTTCATGGTCACCGTAACGCTTATGCAGTTCGGTCACGCTTAATTTGTTGTCAGCCATAGTTCTACTCAGTGCGATGACGAAGGTTTGATGTGTGCGAGAAAGCGGCGCTCCGCCAGACGGAACAGGCTAATCAACACATAAGAAATTATCAGATAGAGCACCGCCGCGATGCCGAACGCGGTAAAGGGCTGATAGGTCGCCGAGTTGATATCGCGCGCAATCTTCAGCAGGTCCGGCACCGTCGCGGTAAAGGCGAGCGCCGTAGAGTGCAGCATCAGGATCACCTCATTGCTGTAGGCGGGCAGCGCGGTACGCAGCGCGGACGGCAGAATAATGCAGCGGTAGAGCTTAACGGTGGAGAAGCCATAGGCGCGCGCCGCCTCGATTTCGCCGTGCGGCACGGAGCGGATCGCTCCGGCGAAGATTTCCGTGGTATAGGCGCAGGTATTAAGGGTAAAGGCCAGCAGCGTACAGTTCAGCCCGCTGCGGAAAAAGGCGTTCAGCAGCTCAGAGCCTTTCACCACTTCCAGCGTATACATGCCGGAGTAGAATACCAGCAGCTGCACGTAGAGCGGCGTGCCGCGAAACACGTAGGTAAAGAGCCAGACCGGCATGCTGACGAAACGGTTTGGCGAGACGCGCGCAATGGCCAGCAGTATCGCCAGGCAGCCGCCGATCGCCACCGACAGGATTAGCAGCCACAGGGTAATGGCGACGCCGGTAAAGCGATAGCCGTCGGTCCAGAGCAGGGATTTCCAGTACTCCTGAATGATATCGATCATAACTCCGCCCTTTTTACGCCGACCGAGTAGCGGCGGTTCAGCCACCACAGCACGCCGTTAGATAGCGTGGTAAAGATTAAATAGATCGCGCCGGCGACGATGGCGAAGTAGAACGGCTGCCAGGTGCTTTTACCCGCCAGCTGCGTCGCTTTCACGACATCCTCCAGCCCCAGCAGCGATACCAGCGCCGTGGCTTTCAGGATCACCTGCCAGTTATTGCCGATGCCGGGCAGCGCGTAGCGCATCATGCCGGGAAACAGAATGCGGCGAAACACCTGCGATCCGGTAAAGCCGAAGGCGGTCGCCGCTTCAATCTGCCCTTTCGGCACCGCGAGGAACGCGCCGCGAAAGGTTTCGGTGAAGTAGGCGCCATAGATAAAGCCGAGCGTAATGATACCGGCCACCATCGGGTCGATATCGAACTGGGCGAGGCCCAGAGCATCGGTCAGCGCGTTGAGGGCGATCTGCAGACCGTAAAAAATCAGCAGCATCAGCACCAGATCGGGCACGCCGCGAATCAGCGTGGTGTAGCCTTCAAACAGCATCGCCAGCGGGCGACTGCGGGAGAGCTTCGCGCCCGCGCCGATCAGGCCGAGCACAACAGCCAGCACCACCGAACTGAGCGCCAGCTCCAGCGTCACCAGGGTGCCTTTGAGAATAACCTCGGAATAGCCGTACAACATTTAATCGATCCTGTCGTGGAGAAAACATCAATGTCCTGCCCGCCGGCGCGCCAGCGGGCAGTCCTGACCAGATTGTACGTTGCGCCGCGCGGCTCAACGCAGAAGGATCAGGTAAAGGTCGACAGGGTTAGTCACCGTACACATTGAAATCAAAATACTTTTTCGCAATCTTGTCGTAGGTGCCGTCTTTGCGCATCGCCTCAAACGCTTTGTCGATAGCCGCCTTCAGCTCGCTATCGTCTTTACGCAGTCCCATGCCGGTGCCGACGCCGAAAATCTGGTCGTCTTTCACCGCCGGACCGGCGAAGGCATAGTTCTTGCCTACCGGCTGCTTCAGGAACCCTTCGCTCGCCTGCACTTCATCCTGGAACGCCGCGTCGATGCGACCCGCGTTGAGATCCTGATAAACCAGATCCTGGTTGGCGTAAGGCGTCACGTTAACGCCTTTAGGACGCCAGTTCTGATTCGCATAGGTTTCCTGCGTGGTGCCCTGCAGCAGGCCGATGTTTTTGCCCTTAAGCGACTCGACGGTCGGCTGAATCTTCGATCCTTTCGGCGCCACCAGGCGGGCGTTGGCCGCATAAAGTTTGTCGGAGAAGGCGATCTCTTCCTGACGCTTAGCGGTAATAGAGAGCGAGGAGATGATGGCGTCGATCTTCTTCGCCTTCAGCGACGGGATCAGCGCGTCAAAATCGCTTTCAACATAGGTGCACTTCGTATTGATGCGTTTACAAATCTCGTTGGCAAGATCGATATCGAAGCCGACGAGCTGTCCTTGCGCGTTTTTCGATTCAAACGGCGGGTAAGTCGGGTCAGTCCCAATGCGAATCGACGACGGCACCGCGGCGAAAACGCTGGCGGCGCTGGTCAGGCCCAGCATGAGAGAAAGAGCCAGAACTCGCTTTTTCATAGATTACCCTCAGTGAAGTGCTTTTTGTTATGGGTGCGTGATGTGTTTGCGCTTGTTAAGCCACATATTTCTTGCATATTTCATGCCAGCAATGCAAGCCGTTCGCGCGCCCGGCAGCGCGGCGGCAAGCCGTTGCCGCCGGGTTTGTGAGGGAAATATATCAGTGATGTCAGAGAGAAAAAGCGACCTTGTTAACTTTTGGTGCACCAAATGCTCGAAGAGTGATCGCCAGCGCGCAAATGCACCTTAACAGTGCAAAACGTGCAGGCTATGCACCGTTCCAGCGCGTAAACAGATCCTGTGGCAGCGTGATATCGAACTGGTCGACGACGCGATTAACCGTCTGATCCACCAGCTCCCTAATCGACTGCGGACGATGATAAAAGGCCGGTACCGGCGGCATAATGACCGCGCCCAGCTCGGCGGCGGTGGTCATCATGCGCAGATGGCCGATATGCAGCGGCGTTTCGCGCACGCCCAGCACCAGCTTGCGCTGCTCTTTCAGCACCACGTCGGCGGCGCGCGTCAGCAGGCTATCGCTGTAGCTGTGCACGATGCCGGAAAGGGTTTTCATCGAGCACGGCAGAATCGCCATGCCCAGGGTCTTGAACGATCCCGACGAGATGCTGGCGGCGATATCGCGCACGTCATGCACCACATCGGCCAGCGCCTGCACTTCGCGCAGCGTATAGTCGGTTTCCAGGCTCAGCGTTTGCCGCGCCGCCGGACTCATCACCAGATGGGTTTCCACCTCGCTGACCTGCTGCAGCACCTGCAACAGCCGCACGCCGTAGATCGCGCCGCTTGCGCCAGAGATGCCAATGATGAGTCGTTTCATGCGTGTTCCTTGCGGGTTCAGAGAGGCGCTATGATAGCGCGGGCCAGAACAGGAAAACAAACGGGGCGGATTTCTCCGCCCCGTACTCTTCTTGTTATCGCTGAGAACGCGCTTAGCCTTCGTTATGCAGCTCGAGATTCTCGACTTCGTTCTGACGCTGCAGCGCCTTGGCGTCGTCGTTGCGCAGCGACTGGAGATACTCCAGATACTGCTGATCGACATCTTTCGTCACGTAGACGCCGTTAAACACCGAACATTCGAACTGGGCGATATCGGGGTTCTCTTCGCGCACCGCCTCGATCAGGTCGTTCAGATCCTGGAAAATCAGCGCGTCGGCTTTAATCAGCTGGCAGATCTCATCCACTTCACGGCCGTGCGCGATCAGCTCGGTAGCGCTCGGCATATCGATGCCGTAGACGTTCGGGAAGCGAATTTCCGGCGCGGCGGACGCCAGGTAAACGCGTTTCGCGCCCGCTTCGCGCGCCATCTCGATAATCTGCTCGGAGGTAGTGCCGCGCACGATAGAGTCATCCACCAGCAGCACGTTCTTGTCGCGGAACTCGGCGCGGTTGGCGTTGAGCTTGCGGCGAACGGCGCTGCGGCGCAGCTGCTGGCCCGGCATGATAAAGGTGCGGCCGACGTAGCGGTTTTTCACAAATCCCTGACGGTAGGGCTTGTCGAGAATGCGCGCGATCTCCAGCGCGATATCGGTAGAGGTTTCCGGGATCGGGATCACCACGTCGATATCGAGATCTTCCCACTCGCGAGCGATCTTCTCGCCCAGCTTGGTGCCCATGCGCACGCGGGCGCTGTAGACGGAGATCTTGTCGAGGAAGGAGTCGGGACGCGCAAAATAGACGTACTCGAACAGGCACGGGTTGCTTTTCGGGTTCTCGGCGCACTGGCGCGTAAACAGCTGGCCCTGCTCGGTGATATAGACGCCTTCGCCCGGCGCCACGTCGCGCAGGAACTCAAAGCCCAGCGTATCGAGCGCCACGCTCTCGGAGGCGACCATATACTCGACGCGGCTGTCAGGCAGCACGCGCTTGCCCAGCACCAGCGGGCGAATGCCGTTGGGATCGCGGAAGGCGACCATGCCGTGACCAATGATCATGGCGACGACCGCGTAAGCGCCGCGCACCTGCTGATGCACCGCCGCCACCGCAGCGAAAATGTTGTCCGCTTCCAGCGGGTCGTTCTGAAAACGGTCCAGCTCCTGCGCAAAGATATTCAGCAGAATTTCAGAGTCTGATGTGGTGTTGACGTGACGGCGGCCCTTTTCGAACAGGTGCTTGCGCAGGTCGTGCGCGTTAGTCAGGTTGCCGTTATGGGCCAGCGTAATACCGTACGGCGAGTTAACGTAGAACGGCTGCGCTTCAGAGGCGCTGGAGCTGCCTGCGGTCGGGTAGCGAACGTGGCCGATCCCCATATTGCCCTGCAGACGCTGCATGTGGCGAGCTTCAAAGACATCGCTGACGAGGCCGTTCGCCTTACGCAGACGGAAGCACTTCAGCGCATCGATAGTACAAATGCCTGCGGCGTCCTGCCCGCGGTGCTGCAGCACCGTTAACGCATCATAGATCGACTGGTTGACCGGCATAAACCCGGTGATACCAACAATACCGCACATGTTGTCATTTCCTCATTAGCCGCACTCCCGGTGGCGTCACCGGGGTAAAAAACTCGACGTGCTTTTCAGGTAGTCAAAAAACCATCTGATTATATAACTGAACTGGGGAATGAGCTGGGACTGCTGCCAGTCCGGACTTTTGGAAAAGCCGGTGAATGTGTCGAGGAAGAAAAGAATCGCGCTAACGATCAGCACGCCACGTAACGCCCCGAAACAGACCCCCAACACCCTGTCGGTTCCCGACAGGCCGGTCTTTTCAACCAGCGAGCCGATCACATAGTTGACTATCGCGCCGACAATCAGCGTCGCGACGAACAGCACCGCGATGGCGATGCCGTTACGCACCAGTTCGTCGTCAAAACCTGTAAACCAGACTGCAAGGTAGGCGTAGTAATGACTGGCGACAAAAAACGCGCATCCCCAGGTAACGAGAGATAAGGCTTCACGGACAAACCCTCGAATCAGGCTGACCAGAGCCGAAAAACCAACTACCGCAATAATGACGTAATCAATCCAGATCATGAACTCTTCCAGCGCCAGTGCGTTTGCACCCCTGCATCCAGTTCGGGGCGCATTCTAACAGAAAAAGAAAACGTTTGCGTAGCGCTTTTCCTTTTCACCTTCCATAAAAAGGGCGATGAAAAAAACTTTCCTCGCCCTCTGAAGATTCAGCTGATTAACCTGCTGAATCTAAATAATTTATATTGCGTCGCGTGGCTTTAACACCGCGTGCGGCGCCGCCTATTTATGCTATCGGCGGCGCCAGTCAATCTCTTAACGCACGCTATAGGGCTTCACCACGCCGCCCAGGCCAGAAACGCTCTGCAGCTCTGAAAGCGAACTCTGCAGCCGGGCTTTTGAGGCGTCCGGGCCCACATAAATGCGGGTAATTTGTCCCTGCACCGGCGTCGAGGGCACGGTAAAGGCGCGATAGCCCGACAGACGCAGCTTCGCGACGATTTCGTTCACCTTCGCCGCATTTTTTAGCGCGCCGAGCTGCACCACGTAAGCCTGACCGGCAGGCGCGCTCTGCTCTGCGGCCTTCGGCGTCTCCGCTGGCTTCGCCGGTTCACTCTGCTTCGTTTCCGCCGGTTTAGATTCAACCGGTTTTGGCTGCTCGACCGGCTTCGACTGTGCTTTCGGCTGCTCGACCGGTTTCGCTTTCGGCTGTTCTGCCGGCCGGGTTTTCTGCTGCTCGACCTGACGCGGTTTGGTCGGCGCGTTCTGATGTACCGGCGGCGGCGTCACCACGCTGGGTTCGCTTTCGCTCTGCGGCGTGGCGTTGCCCTGCTCGGCGACAGGATTACCGGCGCCGCTGTTGCCGCTGCTTACCGCGCTGCCCGCACCCTGCGGCGGCTGCGCCGGCAGCGGCTGCGTCACCGGCGGCACCATCTCGCTATCCTGCTGATCGTCCGGCTTCGGCACCAGCGGGATCGCCGCGAACTCCTCTTTATAGTGCTTCTTTTTGCCGTCCAGCAGGCCCGGCAGCACAATCACGCCGACCGCCACCAGAATAATGGTGCCGACCAGGCGGTTCTGAAACTTACTTGCCACGACCTTTCTCCGTCTCTGTCGATTCCATGACCTGCGCCACGGTATGGAAAGATCCACACACCAGCACGATGTCCTGCGTCTCGGCCTGACCGCGCGCCGTCTGCCAGGCGCTCTCCACGTCGGCAAAGGCGGTCGCCGCATCGCGAGGCAGATGCGCCATCAGCTCCTCGGCGCTAGCGCCGCGCGGTCCGTCAAGCGGCGCGCAGTACCAGCGGTCGATTTGCGGCGCCAGCGCCGCCAGGGTGCCGGCGATATCTTTGTCATGCAGCATCCCGACCACCGCGTGCACCCGGCCGCTTTTCGGCAGCTGCGCCAGACGCGACGCCAGATAGCTCGCCGCATGGGGATTATGCGCCACGTCGAGGATGACGCGCGGCGATTCGCTTACCGTCTGAAAACGACCCGGCAGGATCGCCAGCGGCAGAGCGTTGCGGATAACCGCTTCGCTGACCTTCAGGCCGGAGGCGCGCAGCGCCGCCAGCGCCGTGGCCGCATTGGGCAGCGGCACCTGCGGCAGCGGCAGATCGTTTAGCTCGCCCTGCGCGTCGCGGTAGGCCCAGCTCTCTGGCTGCTGGCTGTAGCGCCAGTCGCGGTCGCGCCGCAGCAGCTGCGCGCCCTTCTCCGCCGCGACGGCGGCGATGCTGGCGGGCATATCCGGCTCGCCGACCACGGCGGGTTTGCCGCCGCGAAATACGCCCGCTTTCTCGCGGCCGATACTTTCACGATCGGGGCCGAGCCAGTCGGTATGATCCAGCGCGATGCTGGTTACCACCGCCACGTCGGCGTCGACAATATTGGTGGCGTCCAGGCGGCCGCCCAGCCCGACTTCGAGGATCGCCACATCGAGCTGCGCCTGTTGAAACAGGTTCAGCGCGGAAAGCGTGCCGAATTCAAAATAGGTCAGGGAAACGTCGCCGCGACCGGCTTCGATTTTCGCAAAGCTGGCGCTATGCAGCGCGGCGTCAAGCTCTTCGCCCTGCACGCGCACGCGTTCGGTATAGCGCACCAGATGCGGCGAGCTGTAGACGCCAACGCGGTAGCCTGCCGCCATCAGCAGCGTTTCCAGCGTACGGCAGGTGGTGCCTTTGCCGTTGGTGCCGGCGACGGTGAAGACGAAGGGCGCGGGTTTTAACAGGTCGAGGCGCTGCGCGACGCAGCGAATGCGATCCAGGCCCAGCTCGATGGTCTGCGAGTGCAGATGCTCAAGATAGTAAAGCCACGTGGCCAAAGGCGACGTGGCTTGAGGAAGGTGAAGAGTGTCCATATGTCCCGTTTAACAGATTTTGACCCGGTTCAGCCGGTTCGACGGTGCATTGGTGAAAGGCGCGCCGCGCGCGCCTCTCTCTCCTGTCAGGCCTCGTTGCTTTCCGGCTCTTCCGCAGGCGCGGTCGGTTCGCCATCGTGCAGCGGCGCGGGAAGATTCATCATCTTCGCCAGCAGGCTCGCCAGTTTATAACGCATTTCCGGGCGGCGAATGATCATATCGATCGCGCCCTTCTCAATCAGGAATTCGCTGCGCTGGAAGCCCGGCGGCAGCTTTTCACGCACGGTCTGCTCGATCACGCGCGGACCGGCGAAGCCGATAAGCGCCTTCGGCTCAGCGACGTTAAGGTCGCCCAGCATCGCAAAGCTGGCAGAGACGCCGCCCATGGTCGGGTCGGTCAGCACCGAAATATAGGGCAGACCGCGCTCCTGCATTTTGGCCAGCGCGGCGCTGGTTTTCGCCATCTGCATCAGCGACATGAGCGCTTCCTGCATACGCGCGCCGCCGCTGGCGGAGAAGCAGATCAGCGGACAGTTATCTTCCAGCGCCTGCTCAACCGCGCGCACGAAGCGCGCGCCGACTACCGAACCCATCGAGCCGCCCATGAAGGCGAACTCAAACGCGGCGGCAACAACCGGCATGCCGTGCAGCTGACCTTTCATCACGATCAGCGCGTCTTTCTCTTCCGTCTCTTTCTGCGCGGCGGCAAGGCGATCCTTATACTTCTTGGAGTCGCGGAATTTCAGAATATCCTTCGGCTCCAGCTCGCTGCCCAGCTCGGTCTGCGTGCCCTGGTCGAGCAGGCTGTTGAGGCGCTCGCGGGCGTGCATGCGCATATGATGGTCGCACTTCGGGCAGACCTCAAGATTACGCTCCAGCTCGGCGCGGTACAGAACCTGACCGCAGCTGTCGCACTTGGTCCAGACCCCTTCCGGGATGCTGGCACGGCGTGCAGGCGTAACGTTGCTTTTATTAAGAATGCGTTCAATCCAGCTCATTGAAGACCTTTTTGTTTAAAACTGACCTGGTCCAGTCATCTTATTTGCTGCTGAAAACCGCTTCAGCAGACATGAAATGTCGCTCATTAAACCACAACCCATTCCGACTGTGGATAAAAATCTGGTCTAACCGCGACGCGACCGAACCCGTTACGACTGTTTGCCCTGCTTCGCCTGTCGGCGGTGACGCCACACCTCAATAATGCCGGGCAGCACCGAGACCACAATAATCGCGACGATCAGCAGCTTAAGGTTCTCCTGCACCACCGGCAGGTCGCCGAACAGATAGCCCGCGTAGGAGAACAAAAGCACCCACGCCAGCGCGCCGGCGACGTTAAACAGGGCAAAATGGCGGTAGGACATATGCCCCATGCCGGCGACGAAAGGCGCAAAGGTGCGCACAATCGGCACGAAGCGCGCCAGAATAATGGTTTTGCCGCCGTGGCGATCGTAAAACGCATGAGTTTTATCGAGATAGCTGCGGCGGAAGATACGCGAGTTCGGGTTGCTGAACAGCCGCTCGCCGAACAGACGGCCGATGGTGTAGTTTACCGCGTCGCCCAGCACGGCGGCCACCACCAGCAGCGCCGCCATCAGGTGAACATTGAGGTCGTTGCCCGGCAGCGCCGCCAGCGCGCCCGCGACAAACAGCAGCGAGTCGCCCGGCAGGAACGGCGTGACCACCAGGCCGGTTTCACAAAACAGGATCAGGAACAGAATGGCGTAAATCCAGATGCCGTACTGCGCAACCAGCTCGGCCAGATGCACATCAATATGCAGAATAAAATCAACCAAAAAATGGACGAACTCCATAACGCCTCTCTGAAATGACCTGCTAAATTAATCCGCCAGGAACAACGGCCCCATAGGCGGTTCGGGTAACGCAAAATGCGACGGGTAATCTACCGCCACTAAATAGAGTCCTTCCGCTCTGGCCGTCGCCGCCGCCAGAGTACGATCTTTTGCCGCCAGCAGCGTCGCCATCCACTCCTCCGGCTGGTTGCCGCAGCCAATCTCCATCAGGCTGCCGACGATATTGCGCACCATGTGATGCACAAAGGCGTTGGCCTTGACGTCGACAATCACGAACGCGCCCTGACGCGTGACGTTCAGATGCATCAGGTTACGCCACGGCGTGCGCGACTGACACTGCACGGCGCGAAACGAGGTAAAATCGTTCTCGCCCAGCAGACACTGTCCGGCCCGATGCATCTTCTCCGCATCCAGCGGATGGTAAAAATGGGTGACGCCGCGCCCCAGAATCGCCGGCCGCAGCCGCTGGTTGTAGATCACATAGCGGTAGCGACGGGCCGTGGCGCTAAAGCGCGCGTGAAACTCGTCCGGCACCGCTTTAACCCAGCGCACCGCGATATCCTCCGGCAGGTTGGCGTTGACGCCCAGCGTCCAGGCGCCGTCGGCGCGCTGCGACGTGGTTTCAAAATGCACCACCTGGCCGGTGCCGTGCACGCCGGCATCGGTGCGTCCGGCACAGAATACGCTTACCGGATGATTCGCTACTTTCGACAGCGCTTTTTCCAGCTTTTCCTGCACGCTGCGCACTTCCTGCTGGCGCTGCCAGCCGTAATAACGGCTGCCGTCATACTCAATACCGAGCGCCAGTTTATGCGTCTGACCTTCAGGCAACATTAATAGAAATACTCCTGCACCAGCTTCTCAGCCGTCTTCACCGCCATCAGCGCGCCGCCGAAGCGAATGTTGTCCGCCACCGACCAGAACTGCAGCAGTTCAGGAATCCCGTAGTCGTTACGCACGCAGCCGATGCTGAGCTGTTCATTACCGGAGGCGTCGCCAACCTGCGTGGGATAGTCGTCCTCCTCGCTCAGATGGATATCGTCCGCCTGCGCCAGCTCGGCGCGCGCCTCATCCGCCGACAGCGGACGCAGGCTCTCCAGGTGCACAATCTGCGCGCTGCCGTAAAACACCGGCGCCTGCACGCTGCTGACGGCAATCGGCAGTCCGTCGTCCTGCAGCACTTTGCGCACCTGATCGACCAGGCGACGCTCGCTGGCGACGCTGCCCTCCGCGTCGGCCAGCTGCGGCAGCAGGTTAAACGCCAGCTGGCGGCCGAAAAAGTGCTCTTCCGGCGGCACGCCGTTCAGCAGCCGCGCGCTCTCGCCCGCCAGGCCGTCGACCGCGCTTTTGCCATGGCTGGAGACGGAGATCAGGTTAGTGACCTGCAAACGCCCCAAACCCGCCGCGTCCACCAGCGGCTTAATGGCGCTGAGCAGTTGGCTGGTCAGGCTGTCGGCGACGCTCACCAGGTTGCGGTTGCGGTAGTCCGCCAGCACCTGCGGATTGACGTCCGGCACCACCAGCGGCACGTCCGGCGACAGCGCAAAGCAGTCGCTGCTGTCGATCACCAGACAACCGGCGCTGGCGGCCTCCTCGGCATAGCGCGCCGACGCGTCGCGCCCGGCGACGAAAAAGGCCAGCTGCGCCTGCGACCAGTCGAACTCCGCCGCGTCGTCGACGCGCAGCGAGCGCCCGTCGAAACGCAGCGTTTCGCCGGCGCTGTTTTCGCTCGCCAGCAGATACAATTCACCAACCGGGAACTGGCGTTCCGCCAGCAGTTCCAGTACAGCGTTCCCTACTGCGCCTGTCGCGCCAAGTAGCGCAATATTCCAGCCGTCAGACATGTTGGTTTACTCCAGACAATGACATAAAAACAGAAGGCGGTGAGATTCACCGCCCAGGTTTCGGAATTATCCCCCACTGCGCCAGGCGCGGCGGAGAGATAAATTTAGCTGTTGTTGAGACGCGCGCCAAAACCGAGGGCGTTCAACAGGCTGGCGGTTTCTGCGTCGTTGCAGATCACCTCCAGCGATGACCACTCGCGGCGCTCCTGATAGGTTTTGCGCAGGCGGTCGAATTCGCCGGGTTTTGCCGCGACTTTACGCAGCGGCGCGTCGTCGCGGCGCACATCATACACCAGATGCGCCAGACGTTTCAGCGTTGCCTGATCGAGCGGACCATTCAGCGTCACGCTGCTGAATTCCGGCGTCGGCAGCAGCTCGCTGAGCGGCACCTGCTGCGGCTGGCCGAGGAAATCGCACCAGGCTTCGAATACCTGGGTGGTGCCGCGCGCCTTGCCCTCCAGCGTATAGCCGGCGATATGCGCGGTGGCGATATCGACGCGCTCCAGCAGGTCGAGCGACAGATCCGGTTCCGGCTCCCAGACGTCGAGCGCTACGCTGAGATCGGCGCGCATCTTCAGCACCTCCAGCAGCGCGGCGTTATCCACTACCGGCCCGCGGCAGGCGTTGATCAAAATGGCGTTGGGCTTCAGCGCCATCAGCAGCGCCGCATCGGCCAGATGCCAGCTTTTATAGGGGCCATCTTTAAACAGCGGCGTATGGAAGGTCAGGATATCCGCCTCCGCCACCAGCGCGTCGAGCGAGCGGAAGTCGCCTGCGTCGCCGCGATCGGCGCGCGGCGGGTCGCACAGCAGGGTTTTCACGCCCCAGGCCTCCAGCCGTTTTTGCAGCCGCCCGCCGACGTTGCCGACGCCGACGATACCAACGGTGCGATCGCGCAGCGCAAAGCCGTCGCGCTCCGCCAGCAGCAGCAGCGTGGAGAAGACATACTCCACCACCGCGATCGCGTTGCAGCCCGGCGCGGCGGAGAAGGCGATGCCTGCCTGCTGCAGCCAGGCGTCATCGATATGGTCGGTGCCCGCCGTGGCGGTGCCGACAAACCTTACCGGCTTGCCCGCCAGCAGCGCTTCATTGACCTGCGTCACCGAGCGCACCATCAGGCCGTCGGCATCATCCAGCTCCTGCTGCGGCAGCGGACGCCCTGGCACCGCCAGCACCTTGCCGGTACGGCTAAACAGTTCACGCGCATAGGGCATATTTTCATCGACAAGAATCTTCACCACGGCTTTCCTGCTGGTTGTATTAGTAAGATCAACTATTGTGGCATAAACGCGCCGGTTAACCCAGGCGCGCGCGGTAGCGATCCGGGGTGGTGCCCGCCTGCTGCTGGAACATCACGATCAGCGCCGACGCCGAGCTGTAGCCGAGATCGTGCGCAATCGCCTGCACGCTTTTGCCCTGTCCAAGCTGCGCGACGGCGTGCAGAAAACGCAGCCGCTGCCGCCACTCGCCGAAGGACATCTGCAGCTCCTGACGACAGCGGCGCGCCAGGGTGCGCTCCGTAGTAAAGACGCGCGCCGCCCACTCCGCCAGCGTGGTGTTATCGCCGGGATGCGCCTCCAGCGCGCGCAGCACCGGCGCGAGAAACTTATCCTGCGAGCCGGGCAAATAGCTCTCCTGCACCGGCGCCAGCCGCAGCCGATCGCACAGCACCTCGCACAGCCGCCACTGTTCCGCGCTCTCTGGCTGTTCGAGGCCGAGTCGCGCAAACTCGTCCATAATCGCATGCACGATGGCGTCGACGTTCAGCAGGCACGCCTGCTGCGGCAGGCCGTCGCACAGCGCGGCGGCGAGATTAAAGGTGCGAAACTGCGCCTGCTGATGGTTGTAGCTGGCGTGCCGCTGCCGCGGCGGGATCCAGATGGGGATGCTGGCGGGCGTCAGCAGCCGTTCGCCCTCGACGTTCATCTCCAGCACGTGACGCGTCACGAAGATTACCTGTCCCCATTCGTGGGCGTGCGGCAGATATTCGGTTTTCGCGTTGGTCTGTTCATAGCGCATAAAATAGCGAAGCCGCAGCGCATCTTCGGGCGGCTGGTACTCAAGCTGTAAACTCATTCTGTCCGGTCAGCAACGTTTTTTGTCTGGTTTTCACTATCTCCTTAAAAGCGGTCAAAAGTAAACTAGCCGCAAACCTTCGCAGGAGAAGATCATGAACTTATTTTTTCCGCTGCTGGCGGTGCTGATTTGGTCGGTGAATACCATCGTCAGCAAGCTCTCCGCCGGCAGCATCGATCCCGCCGCCATTTCGTTTTACCGCTGGCTGCTGGCGCTGGTGGTGCTCACCCCCTTTGCGCTGCCGGGCGCGTGGCGGCAGCGCCACGTCATCCGGGCCAGCCTCGGCCGCCTGCTGATCCTCGGCCTGCTCGGCATGGTGCTCTACCAGAGCCTGGCCTACTACGCCGCGCACAGCGTTTCGGCGGTGATGATGGGCATTCTCGGCGCGACCATTCCGCTACTGACGATTTTGCTTAGTCTGGTGCTGCTGCGGCTGGCGCCGACGCGCGGCATTCTTATCGGCAGCGTGCTGTCGTTCGCGGGGCTGGTGTGGCTGGTGAGCGAAGGCCATCCCGCCCAGCTGCTGCACCAGCGCCTCGGCAGCGGCGAGCTGATGATGCTGGCCGCCTCCACCTCCTATGCACTCTACGGCGTCCTGACAAAACGCTGGGCAATCCCGCTGCCGACGTGGCAGAGCCTTTACGTACAGGTTTTTTTTGGCGTGCTGTTGCTGCTGCCGGGCTTCCTGCACGCGCCGGATGTCGCCCTGAACGCGCGGAATATCCCGCTGGTGCTGTTCGCCGGGCTGTTCGCCTCGATTATCGCGCCCTTCCTGTGGATCCTTGGCGTGCAGCGCCTGGGCGCCAGCACCACCAGCCTCTTTATGAATTTCGTTCCGGCTTTTACCGCCGTCATCGCGGTGCTGTTTCTGCACGAGCAGCTGCGCGCTTATCACTGGATCGGCGGCGCTATGACGCTGGTCGGGGTGATCCTGGCCCAGCGCCTGAAAACCCCGCTCAGGCGTCGAAAGGCGGTCACAATGCGCGATCCGGCGGCCTGAAGACAATCGTAACGCGCAGCCCGCCAAGTTGCGTGCTGCGCCCCAGCGTTAGGGCAGCGCCATGCCAGGCGCAAATGTCCTGCACCAGCGCCAGCCCGATGCCCGCGCCAGGCAGCGCGCTCTCCAGCCTGCCAAAAGGCTGCAGGGCCTTTTCCTGCGCCGCATCATCTATCCCCGGCCCGCTGTCCTCAATCTCCAGCACGCCGTTTTGCAGACGCGCGGTAATGGTTCCCTGAGGCGGCGTATATTTAACGGCGTTATCCAGCAGGTTGGCGCACAGCTCCGCCAGCAGCAGCCTGTCGCCCTGCACTTCGCCGCGCTCCTCCCCCTCATAGCCAAGATCGATGCGCTTGCCGCGCGCGGCAGCGTAGCCGCTGAAGCACGCATCGCGCAGGATCGCCGCTAGATCGACGCGCTCCATCAGCTTATCTTCACCGTGGTGCGCCTTGATGCGCGCCAGCTGCAGCAGGCGATCGGTAAGCAAGATGGTGCCGTCAAGCGTCTGACGCATACCCAGCAGGCTTTCACGCCACTGCTCTGCGCGATCGCTGGCGAGCGCCACGTCAATCTGGGTTTTCAAAATAGTCAACGGCGTACGTAGCTGGTGTGCCGCATCGGCGCTGAAGCGATCCTGACGCGTCATTAGCTCGCTCAATCGCGTCAGATAGCGATTAAACGCGACAATCAGCGGCTCCATCTCTGACCAGGGCAGAGACGGCAGCTGCGTCAGTTCACCTGCGCCGCGCTGCAGCAGCAGCTGCGACAGCCGCTTCAGCGGGCGCAACACGCGGCGGAGCAGCAGTCCCGCCAGCAGCAGCGTGATCAATACCAGCAGGCTCTGGCTGAGTAGCGCAGTACGCAACAGGCCGTCAGCGAATGCCTGACGTGAGTTAAGCGTCTCAGCCACCAGCACCAGCGCCATGCCCTGCACGCCGGCGTCGCTGACTGGCTGCCACAGCGCGGCCACGCGAATCGGCCGCTGGTGATAATGAGCATAATAAAAATGCACCAGCGCGGGCCAGTCGGTTGAAGGCGGATGGTTGGCGGGAATAGGCGGCAGATCGTCATAGCCAGACAAAGTAAGACCCTGCGGCGAAATAACCTGATAAAAAAGCCGATCGTTCATATTGCGTTCAAAGCTGTCCAGCACCACCCAGGGCACATCCACTTCCAGACGCTGATGCCGCACCACCAGCCGCTCGGCAACGGTGCGCGCCGAGGCAAGCAGCGAACGATCATAGGCCTGATTCGCCGCCGCCACTGCGCTCTGATAATGCGTGTAGACCGACACGCCCCACAGCAGCAGCAGCGGCAGCCCAAGCCACGCCAGCAGCTCGCCGCGCAGGGAGCGAATTGGCCTCATGACACCGCTTCCAGGCTGTAGCCGAGACCGCGTAGCGTGACAATGGCGACGTTGCTGCCGGCCAGCTTTTTACGCACGCGATGAATATAGAGTTCGATACTCTCCAGGCTGGCCTCGTCCGCCAGCGTAAAGGTCTGTTCATAGAGATGCTGGCGCGATACCGGCCTGCCGCGCCGCTGCATCAGGGTGGTCAGGATGCTTGCCTCGCGCGGCGTCAGCGCCAGTGGTTTTTCCGCCAGTAGAAAGTAGCCCTCGCTGTCCAGCGTAAGCGCGCCGATCGCCTGGGCCTGAGAGGTTTGCCCATGACTGCGTCGCAGCAGCGCACGTAGCCGCGCTTCCAGCTCGTCCAGCTCGAAAGGCTTGGCGAGATAATCATCGGCACCGAGATTGAGCCCGCGTACGCGATCGTCCAGCGACACGCGCGCCGTCAGCAGCAGCACCGGCACGTTCTGTCTGCGTTTGCGCAGGCGCGACAGCACCTCAAGCCCGTCGAGCCGCGGCAGCGACACATCAAGCACCACCAGCGCGTACTCTTCCGTCTGCAGCACATGCTCGGCCGCCAGCCCATCCGCTACCCAGTCGACAGCAAACCCTTTCTGCGTCAGCGCTTTTTGCAGCCACCGCGCCAGCTCAACCGTATCTTCTACCAGTAAGAGACGCATATCACATCCTGTTGCTTTTCCCGGAGTCTGAAAGGTAAATGAAAGGTTATCGAATTAACAATTCAGCAACCGTTATTTATTGGTAGACATCACATTCTGGAAGACTCTCAGGAGCACAAATATGAAAAACAGCCTCCGTACCCTACTCGCCGCCTCGCTGCTGTTCAGCACCGCCATGAGCAACGCGGCGGATGCCCCTTCGCGCACTGAATGCATCGCGCCTGCCAAACCCGGCGGCGGCTTCGACCTGACCTGTAAGCTGTTGCAGGTATCCCTGCAGGAGACGAAGCAGATTGATACGCCGATGCGCGTGACCTATATGCCTGGCGGCGTCGGCGCGGTGGCCTATAACGCTATTATCGCGCAGCGTCCGGCGGAGGCGGGCACCGTGGTCGCCTTTTCAGGCGGTTCGCTGCTTAATTTGTCGCAGGGAAAATTTGGACGCTACTCGGTGGACGACGTTAAGTGGCTGGCGGCGGTGGGCACCGACTACGGCATGATTGCCGTGCGCGCCGACGCGCCGTGGAAAAACCTGGGCGAGCTGATGGCGGCGATGAAAAGCGATCCGACCAAAGTGGTCGTGGGTGCCGGCGCGTCTATCGGCAGCCAGGACTGGATGAAAACCGCGCTGCTGGCGCGCGAGGCGGGTATTGATCCGCGAAAAATGCGGTATGTAGCTTTTGAGGGCGGTGGCGAGCCGGTAACCGCGCTATTGGGCAATCATATTCAGGTCGTATCGGGAGATATGAGTGAGATGGTTCCCCACCTGCAGGGTGGCAAAATGCGCGTGCTGGCGGTGATGTCTGACAAACGCCTCTCTGGCGCGCTCGCTGATGTGCCCACCGCTAAGGAGCAGGGATTCAATATCGAATGGCCGATCATTCGCGGATTCTATCTTGGCCCTAAAGTCAGCGACGCCGACTATCAGTGGTGGGAAGCGGCGTTTAAAAAAATGGTCGCGACACCTGAATTCCAGCATCAGCGCGATCTGCGCGGCCTCTTTGAATTCAATATGTTCGGACAGGAACTCGATAGCTATGTGAAAAAACAGGTCGCCGACTATCGCGAACAGGCGAAATCCTTCGGGCTGGCGAAGTAAGCGGAGGTCAAGATGAGCGATCGTATTTTTGCCGCGGTCTGGCTATTGCTCTGCCTCGGAGGCCTGGCTGTTGCCTGGCAGATTCAGAGCGAATACAGCTATGAGCCGGTAGGGCCTCGTCCTTTTCCCATTGTCATTCTCGGCCTGATGGCAATCTGCGCCGTAGGCATGCTGCTGCGTCGTCCCGACAGCGTCAGCTGGCCTGCCAACGGTACGCTACGGCGGCTGCTGGCAATGTGTTTGCTGCTGATGGTCTATGGCTGGCTGTTCGAGTCGCTGGGCTTTCCTGCCACGACCGCACTGCTGACCTTTGGCATCGGCATTCTGTTCGGCGCGCGCTGGTGGGCTGCGGCCATATGCGGGGTCATCATGGGCGTCGCGCTGTTTTACGCCTTTGACCGCCTGCTGGACGTTACCCTGCCCGCTGGCAGCCTGCTGAGCTGAGGAAAACACTATGGATACATGGTCATTTTTGATGCAGGGCTTCGCTGTCGCTATGACGCCGGAGAACCTGCTGATCGCCCTTATCGGCTGTTTTATCGGTACCATTGTCGGACTGTTGCCCGGCCTGGGCCCGATCAACGGCGTAGCCATTCTGATGCCGCTGGCCTTCGCATTACACCTGCCGGCGGAGTCAGCGCTAATTCTGCTGGCGACCGTCTATCTCGGCTGTGAATATGGCGGACGTATATCGTCAATTCTGCTCAACGTGCCGGGAGATGCAGGCGCGATTATGACCGCGCTGGATGGCTACCCGATGGCGCAGCAGGGTAAGGCGGGCGTAGCGCTGTCGATCTCGGCGGTCAGCTCCTTTATCGGCTCAACCGTCGCTATCATCGGCATTATTCTGTTCGCGCCGCTGCTTGCCAGCTGGTCGCTCGCCTTCGGTCCGGCAGAATATTTCGCCCTGATGGTATTCGCCATCGCCTGCCTCGGCAGCATGATGAGCCACAACCCGCTGAAGTCATTCCTCGCCGCGCTAATAGGGTTGGGGATGGCTACGGTAGGCGTTGACGCCAACACCGGGGTCTATCGCTTTACCTTCGGCAGCGTACATCTTTCTGACGGCATTCAGTTTGTGGTGGTGGTGATTGGTCTGTTCTCGGTGAGCGAAATTCTGCTGATGCTGGAATCGACCAGCGGCGGACAGAAAGTAGTCCGCGCCAGCGGCCGGATGATGTTCAACATGAAAGAGGCGTCGATGGCGGCCGGCGCCACGCTGCGCTCCTCTTTTATTGGCTTTTTCGTGGGCGTATTGCCCGGCGCAGGAGCCACTATCGCCAGCGCCATCGCTTATATGAGCGAAAAGAAAATCAGCGGCAGCGATCGGTTCGGCAAAGGCGACATTCGCGGCGTAGCCGCGCCGGAAGCGGCCAATAATGCCTCGGCATGCGGCTCTTTCATTCCCATGCTGACGCTCGGCATTCCCGGCTCCGGCACTACGGCGGTGATGGTAGGCGCGCTGACGCTCTATAACATCACGCCCGGTCCGGCCATGTTCACCGAACAGCCTGATATTGTCTGGGGTCTGATTGCGGCGCTGCTGATAGGCAACATCATGCTGCTGATCATGAACATCCCGATGATCAACGTTTTCGCGCGCATGCTGGCTATTCCGCTCTGGATCCTGGTGCCCGCTATTGCCGCCATATCAGCCGTGGGCGTTTACGCCGTGCACAGTACGACCTTCGACCTCTTGCTCATGGTAGCGCTCGGCATTTTTGGCTATATCCTGCGTAAGATGGATTTTCCCATGTCGCCGCTAATTCTCGGCTTTGTGCTGGGCGAAATGTTAGAGCAAAACCTGCGGCGCGCGCTTTCGATCAGCAACGGCGCCATGGACATCCTGTGGGAAAGCCTTATCTGTAAGATCCTGCTGGTGCTGGCGATTACGGTGCTGCTGGTGCCGCCGCTGTGGAAACGCTGGCGGCGCAAACGCGTCACGCTGAAAACGGCAGAATAAGCGTCTGGCCCCCGTGGGATTTCCCGGGGGCTTTTGCTATCATGGCGCATCTTATTTCCGGCGCACCCCACGCTGTTCCGTTTTCAAGGATTCCGCCATGCAACCTCTTAGCGGCCCCGGTGCGCCGATGGGCGATCGTTCTGCTGTCACATCGTCAACTGTCGCTCCTCGTCCCGGCGCGACGCCTGGCGAGCAGCCTCTCTCTCCGGCCCAGCGCACCACGCTGGAACGCCTGATTGTTCGCATAATGTCGCTTAGCACGCTAAAAGCGCCAGAGCTCTGGGCAGGCGTAAAGCGTGAAGCCGGCGTGAAAAGCGAGGCGGAGCTGCAGTCGCGCCATTTTCCGGCGGCGGAGCAGTATCTGAACAGCCGTCTGACGCAGGCGGAAAACGGACGCGCTACGCGTCAGCTGCTGACCCAGCTCACCGAGCTGCTGCCGCAGGGCAATAACCGTCAGGCGGTAAGCGATTTTATTCGTCAGCAGTTTGGCCAGACGGTGCTGAGTTCGCTGTCGCAGGATCAGCTGCGCCAGGTGCTAACCATGCTGCAAAACGGCCAGATGGCGATCCCGCAGCCGCAGCAGTCGCGCACCACCGATCGCACCCTGCTGCCCGCCGAGCACCAGACGCTGAACCAGCAGATCGCCCGACTGGCCGCCGCCACCGGCGAGCCCACCGGCAAGATCTGGGCGTCGGCGCTTAAGCTGGTCAATCTCACCAGCGGCGATCCGATCCCGTCGCGCCACTTCCCGCTGTTAACGCAGTACTTGCAGGTGCGCCAGACGCTGAGTCAGCACGGCGCGCCGACGCTGCAGGTGCTGGAAGTTTCGCTGAAGCAGCCGCTGGATAGCAACGAGCGTCAGCAGCTGGAGGATTACAGCCTGCAGCGCTTCCAGGCGACGCCGCAAACGATTCTGACCCCGGCGCAGACCCAGGATCTGCTCAACCAGCTTTTTGCCCGCCGCGCCGACAGGCATCAGGAACAGCCGCTGGCCGACAGCGCGCTGCGTCCGCAGCCGATCTGGGCGCCCTTTATTGCCGCGCTGCCGCAGCCGCTGGCGCAGCGCCCGCTGCTGGGCGTCGCCATAGCCGTAATCGTCGTCCTTGTGCTGCTGTGGCTAGCGATCTGAGCAAGCCGCCGCGCTTCAGGCGCGGCGGGCAAAGCGCCAGGTGATCAGAATGCCCAGCAGCGCGCAGCAGGCGCCGGCCAGATAAACTGAACCGTAGCCGAGCGCGGTCGCCAGCAGGCCGGCAAGCGGCCCGCTGGCGCCGTAGGCGACATCCTGAAAGGCGGAGAATCCGCCCAGCGCCGTGCCGCGCACCTGCGGCGAAACGCGCTTTACTACCTCCACCCCAAGCGCCGGGAAGATGAGCGAACAGCCGCAGCCGGTCAGCGCCGCGCCGATAAGCGCTATCCAGCCTTCTGTAGCGACCGCCAGCAGCAGCAGACCCGCCGCCTCCACCAGCAGCGAAATCAGCGCAACGCGGATGCCGCCGTGCCGATCCGGCGTGCCGCCGAACAGCAAACGCACCAGCACAAAGGCGACGCCGAACGCCGTCAGGGTAAAGCCTGCATTGCCCCACTGCTGCGCGGCAAAATAGAGCGAAGTAAAGGTGCCGATCATCGCAAAGCCGACGCCCTGTAGCGCCAGCGCGAGGCCCGGCTGGAAAATAGTGCGGATCACGCTGAGCAGCGAGGTGCGCTCGCCGCCCATCACCGGCACCGGCCGGATGAGGCTGTTGAGCGCCAGCGCCGCCAGCGGCAGCGCCGTCGCCACCGCGCCCAGCAGCGCAAAGCCGCCGTGCTGGTGCAGCAGCAGACCGAGCGGCGCGCCGGCCGCCAGCGCGCCGTAGATCGCCATGCCGTTCCACGACATCACCAGTCCCGACCGCTTCGCGCCGACCAGCCCCAGCCCCCACGTCAGGTTGCCGGTAAGCAGCAGGCTTTCGCCGAAGCCAAGCAGCAGACGTCCCAGCGCCAGCAGCGCGAACTTTATCAGCACCGGAACCGGCAGCAGCGCGGCCGCCAGGTAGGCGACGCCCACCAGCATAATCGCCAGCATCCCCTGCTGGGTGGTGCGTTTCGCCCCGTGCCGATCGGCGCGGCGACCGGCAAAACCGCGCGTCAGCAGCGTGGCAAAAAACTGCATGCCGACCGCGACGCCGACCATCACGTTATTCAAGCCCAGCTCCTGGTGCACATAGAGCGGAATAACCGGCAGCGCCAGTCCGGCGGTAAGATAGGTAATAAAGACGGCCAGCGAGGAGCAGGCCAGCGGAAAGGTAGAAGCGGCCTGCGGTTCAGCTGCTGTAGTGGTCATAACGGACGTATCTCCCTGATGTCAAACGCGTCTGCACCCGATCCACAAAAAAAAAGGGCCGGTCAGACCGGCCCTTTATAAAACATTTTTAGCGATTATGCCTGCAACTTACGCATCGTCAGGGTGGCGTTGGTGCCGCCGAAGCCGAAGCTGTTGGACATCACGGTGGTGAGCGCTTTTTCCATCGGTTTAGTGACGATGTTCAAGCCTTCCGCCGCCGGGTCCGGCGTTTCGATGTTGATGCTCGGGGCGATAAAGCCATGCTCCAGCATCAGCAGGGTGTAGATCGCTTCCTGCACGCCCGCCGCGCCCAGCGAGTGGCCGGTCATCGCTTTGGTGGCGGAGATCGCCGGCGTGTTGTCGCCGAAGACTTCACGAATAGCGCCCAGCTCTTTCACGTCGCCGACCGGCGTGGAGGTGCCGTGGCTGTTCAGGTAGTCGATTGGCGTATCTACGCCGTGCATCGCCATCTTCATGCAGCGCACCGCGCCTTCGCCCGATGGTGCCACCATGTCCGCGCCGTCAGAGGTCGCGCCGTAGCCGACGATCTCTGCATAAATGTGCGCGCCGCGCGCCAGCGCGTGCTCCAGCTCTTCCACCACCACCATGCCGCCGCCGCCGGCGATAACAAAGCCGTCGCGCTCGCTGTCATAGGTGCGAGACGCTTTTTCCGGCGCGTCGTTATATTTGGTAGAGAGCGCGCCCATGGCGTCAAACTCGCACGCCATTTCCCAGCACAGCTCTTCGCCGCCGCCGGCAAAGACGATGTCCTGCTTGCCCAGCTGGATCTGCTCAACCGCGTTACCGATGCAGTGCGCCGAGGTGGCGCAGGCGGAGCTGATTGAGTAGTTCACGCCGTGAATTTTAAACGGCGTGGCGAGACAGGCAGAGACGCCCGACGCCATCGCTTTGGTCACCACGTAGGGGCCGACCGCTTTCAGGCCGCGCGGGCTGCGCATTGCGTCAGCGCCGAACACCTGGAAGCGCGGCGAGCCGCCGCCGGAGCCGGCAATCAGTCCCACGCGCGGGTTGCTCTGATACTGTTCGTCGGTCAGACCGGAATCTTTGATCGCTTCTTCCATGGAGAGGTAAGCATAGATGGACGCATCACTCATAAAACGCACAATTTTGCGATCGATAAGGCCGGTGGTATCCAGTTTGACGTTACCCCAGACGTGGCTGCGCATACCGGAATCCTTCATCTCTTGAGAGAAGGTGATGCCGGAACGGCCTTCACGCAGAGAAGCCAGCACTTCCTGCTGGTTATTACCAATGCTGGAAACAATACCCAGGCCAGTAATCACTGCACGTTTCATTCAGTTGTCCTCATTCCACTTCTTTTTGGATTGACGTGCACTCTAGCTTACACTTGTACGCCGAACAAGTCCGATCAGCCATTTCCTTTTGTAAATTTGCGTCATGTGACCCTGGTCGCTAAAATCGCGCCACTGCCTGAAAAATGAGCCTTTGCCGTGAAATTATCCCCGGTTGAACATGCCCAGCTAAGCTGGAATGAACAGGGTACACCTGTTTCCCGAGCCTTTGACGACGTCTATTTTTCCAATGACAACGGTCTGGAAGAGACGCGCTACGTGTTTCTCGGCGGCAACGAGCTGCCCGATCGCTTTGCGCGCCATCCGCGCGATCTCTTTATCGTGGCGGAGAGCGGCTTCGGCACCGGACTTAATTTCCTGACGCTGTGGCAGGCGTTCGACGCCTTTCGGCAGACGCATCCTGACGCCGCGCTGCAGCGGCTGCACGTGATCAGCGTCGAGAAATTTCCCCTGACGCAGGCCGATTTAACCGCGGCGCATCAGCACTGGCCGGCGCTTCAGCCCTGGGCCGAGCAGCTGCAGCGGCAGTGGCCGATCGCCCTGCCCGGCTGCCAGCGCCTGCTGTTCGACGGCGGCCGCGTGACGCTCGACCTCTGGCTCGGCGATATTAATACCCTTCTGGACAATTTTGATGACAGCCTGCATCGCCAGGTCGACGCCTGGTTCCTCGACGGCTTCGCGCCGGCGAAAAATCCCGACATGTGGACGCCGCGCCTGTTTAGCGCCATGGCGAAGCTCGCCCGCCCCGGCGGCACCTTCGCCACCTTCACCGCCGCCGGTTTCGTGCGACGCGGACTACAGGAGGCGGGTTTTGACGTCAGACGCCGCAAAGGGTTCGGCCCCAAGCGCGAGATGCTGTGCGGCGCCCTGACGCACGCGCCGGATCTGCCCGTCGCGCAGCCCTGGTTTGCGCGCCCCGCCGCGCGGGAAAAAGAGACGGCGATTGTCGGCGGCGGCGTGGCGAGCGCGGTACTGGCGCTTGCCCTGCTGCGCCGCGGCTGGCGCGTCACGCTCTACTGCGCCGACGAGGCTGCCGCGCTGGGCGCGTCGGGCAATCGCCAGGGGGCGCTTTATCCGCTGCTGAATCAGCACGATCCTGCGCTGGCGCGCTTTTTCCCCGCCGCCTTTAGCTTTGCGCGTCGACTCTATGACGCGGTGCCGGTGAGCTATGAGCACTGCTGGAGCGGCGTGCTGCAGCTCGGCTGGGATGAGAAAAGCGCCGACAAGATCGCGCAGATGCTGGCGATGGCGCTGCCGGAGGCGATCGCGCGCGGCGTCACGCCTGAAGAGGCGGAGGCGCTGGCGCAGGTCGAACTGGGCGTCGGCGGCATTTTTTATCCGCTCGGCGGCTGGCTCTCGCCCGCCGAACTCACCGCCGGTCTGCTGGCGCACGGCGAAACGCAGGGGCTGCGCATCCACTGGCTGCATCGCCTGACGCAGCTCTCTCCCGCGGACCCGGGCTGGACGCTACGCTTCGCCGACGGCAAAACGGCGACGCATCAAAACGTAACCCTGGCGACCGGTTACGCGCTTAGCGCTCTGCCGCAAAGCGCGCAGCTGCCGACCTACGCGGTTTCCGGTCAGGTAAGCCACGTTCCCAGCTCGCCCGGCCTTGACGCGCTGCAAACCGTGCTCTGCTATGACGGCTACCTGACGCCGGTCAGCCCGCAGTTCGGCACGCACTGCATCGGCGCCAGCTATCATCGCGGCGATACCTCCACGGCCCATAGCGAAGAGGATCAGCAGCAGAACCGCGCGCGGCTGCTCCACTCGCTGCCAGGCCGCCGCTGGGCGGAGAAGGTGGACGTCGGCGCGGGCGAAGCGCGTATCGGCGTGCGCTGCGCCACGCGCGACCATTTGCCGATGGCGGGCGCCATGCCCGACTATGAGGCGACGCTGACGCGCTATCAGGATCTCGCCGCTCAGCGCGCGCGCGGCGAAGCTATCGCCGAGGCGCCGCATCACGCGGGTCTGTTTTTACTGGGTGCGCTCGGTTCTCGCGGGCTGTGCAGCGCCCCGCTGGCCGCCGAAGCGCTGGCGGCGCAGATGAGCGGCGAACCGCAGCCGCTGGACAGCGCGACGCTGGCGGCGCTCAACCCGAACCGCTACTGGGTGAGAAAGCTGCTGAAAGGAAAAAAAGCGGGGAAATAGCCCTGGGGCGGCGCGGCGCCGCCCCAATGGTTCAGGCGGTCTGACGCGCCTGCTGGAACAGATTGTCCCACATGCCCACCACCAGCACCTGGTCGCGCGGCGAGAGTTCCCCGGCGGCAATGGCGTTTTGCAGGCTGTTGGCGACCTGGGTTTGCAACGCTTCCGGCGTGTGGTCGCCCGACTGTTCGATTTCCGCGACCGCGAGGGTCAGGTGACCGCGCAGATAGCCGCTGGCGAACAGCTCGTCATCGCTGGCGTGATCGACCATATCGTCAATCAGGGCCAGAATACGCGCTTCAAATTCTGCGATCATCTCAATTCCTCTTTAATAGTGTCCGCACTCATCACAGATCGTCTGGCCAGGGAAACTGTGCTGACGTCAGTGCAGGCGTGCCATAAAATTCCGCCAGAGCGGCGATAAAACGCGCGGGCCGCGCAGGAATGCCGTTCTCCAGATAAGACATGACCTGAGCATGAACCTTACGCTGAAACGCGACGCGATCCGGCTCACACTCTCCGTCGAGATTGTCACAGCTGACGTTGAACGGGAAGCCCGCTGCAACGCAGAACATCCACTCCAGCGCCTGCGGCTTAATCTCCACGGACTCGAACTGATTTTGCGTCTGGGCGTCGCGGCCATCCGGACAGTACCAGTAGCCGAAATCCACCAGCTTGCGCCGCGCCTCGCCGGCGATGCACCAGTGAGAAATCTCGTGCAGCGCGCTGGCGTAAAAGCCGTGGGCGAACACCACGCGGTGCCACGGCGAACGCTCATCTGCCGGAAGATAGATGGGTTCGTCATCGCCTTTAATTAGACGGGTCTGAAACTCGTCGCGAAAACAGCTATCGAAAATCGTAATCAGTTGTTCGTAATGGTGCGTCGTGTTCATGGTGTCATCGTAAAAACGGCGTCATTATCGCGGCGCCGAGAATGAATGTATTACAGCGCGGCGATCCACGCCAGCAGCGCGCTGCCGTGAGCGTCCCACAGCAGCTTCGCGCTCATTACCGCAGAAACGATCACCACCATCGGGCGGATCAGTTTCTGCCCGCGGCTCAGCACCAGCCGCGCCCCGAGCCGCGCGCCGCAGAAGGCGCCAAGCAGCATAATAAAGCCGGTTCCCCAGATCACCTTGCCGCCGAACATAAAGAACAGCAGGCTGGCGAAATTCGAGGTGAAATTCAGAATTTTGGCATGGGCAGTGGCTTTGGCGAGATTGAATCCGCAGAGCGTGACAAAGGCGAGCGCGTAGAAGGATCCCGCGCCAGGGCCGAAGAAGCCGTCGTAAAAGCCAACGCAGCCGCCGCCTACCAGCGCGTACGGCAGCCCGTAAAGGCGGCGCGCGCGGTCCTCTTCGCCCAGGCGCGGCATCAGCAGGAACCACAGGCCGATGGCGATCAGCAGCAGCGGCAGCACCTGACGCAGCGCATCGGCGTTGAGGTGCTGGATCAGGATGGTGCCCAGCACCGCGCCGGTAAAGGTCATGGCAATATTGAGCCGCTGCTCGCGCAGGCTGACCGCGCCGCGCCGAATGAAATAGAGGCTGGCGGAGAAGGATCCGCCTACCGACTGCAGCTTATTGGTGGCCAGCGCCTGCGCGGGCGAAAAACCGGCCGCCAGCAGCGCCGGCACGGTAAGCAGCCCGCCGCCGCCGGCGATAGAGTCGATAAAGGCCGCCAGCACCGCGACCATAAACAGCACCCCGACCACCATCGGGCTGACGACGAACCACTCCATGGAAATCCCTTATAAAAGATGTTTATCCAGCAGCGCCTGACACGCCTGCGGCAGCGGCGGCGGTTCGCGCTTCACCGGCGCGCCGCTGCCCGGTTTTTTCGGCAGGAACCAGCTCTCCAGCTCGGCGCCGCAGCCGTCGCCCGGCGGCGGCGCGGGCTGATCTTCGCAGCCGATGCTGTTGGCGGGACAGCGCAGGCGCACATGCATATGCGCGCGGTGCGCGAACCACGGGCGCACCTTGCGCAGCCAGTCGCGGTCTGCGCCCGCATCAGCGCAAAGCTGCTTTTTAATCGCTGGATTGACGAAGATACGCGTCACATCGTTGTCTTTCGCCGCCAGTTTAATCAGGCTGTCGATCTCCGGCCGCCAGTGGCGCGCCACCACGCTTTTGCCATCCGCCGTCACCAGATCGAGCGGCTGCGGCTTCAGCAGCTGCTGCGCGCTCCAGCGCGTTTTCGGCAGCTGCAGCCAGATATCGACGTCGAGGCCGGTTTGATGGCTGGCGTGTCCGCTGCTGAAGCGCCCGCCCGCCGCCATGCCCATATCGCCAATCAGCACGTTGCCCAGCTGCAGGTTATGCGCCTGGGTGCTGAGACGCTGAATAAACAGGATCAGATCGGGATGGCCGAAATAGCGCCGCTGATCCTGACGCATCACCTGATAGTCGGGCGCGTTGAGCGGCAGCGCCTGCGCGCCGACGATGCAGCCGTTGGCGAAAGAGCCGATAGACTGCGCGCTCCCTGGAATCGGCTGCTGAATACGCTGCCACGGCGTCGCGGCCAGCCCTGAGGCGCTGAAGAGCAGCGCTGACAACAAACTAAGCAGTGATTTCATGACGTCACCAGCGCGGTACGGGGCTGTTGACGTCTGCGTTCTGCGCGCGCTGGCGCAGCAGATGGTCCATCAGCACGATCGCCATCATCGCTTCGGCGATCGGCACGGCGCGAATGCCCACGCAGGGATCGTGCCGCCCTTTGGTGATCATCTCTACCTCTTCGCCGCTGCGGGTGATGGTCTGGCCCGGCACCGTGATGCTGGAGGTCGGCTTCATCGCCAGGTTGGCGCTGATGGTCTGCCCGCTGCTGATGCCGCCGAGGATGCCGCCAGCATGGTTGCTCTGGAAGCCGCTGGCGCGGATCTCGTCGCGATGCTGGCTGCCGCGCTGGTTCACCACCGCGAAGCCGTCGCCGATCTCAACGCCTTTTACCGCGTTGATGCTCATCAGCGCGTGCGCCAGATCGGCGTCGAGACGATCGAAAACCGGCTCGCCGAGGCCCGGCGGCACGTTTTCCGCCACGACCGTCACTTTGGCACCGATGGAGTCGCCCTCTTTTTTCAGAGCGCGCATCAGCTCGTCCAGCGCCTCCAGCTTGCTGGCGTCCGGACAGAAGAAGGGATTATCTTCAACGATGCTCCAGTCTTTCAGCTCGCAGGCGACATCGCCAATCTGCGCCAGGTAGCCGCGCACTGCCACGCCGTGCTTCATCTGCAGGTATTTTTTAGCAATCGCGCCCGCCGCGACGCGCATGGCGGTTTCACGCGCCGACGAGCGGCCGCCGCCGCGGTAGTCGCGCAGGCCATATTTTTGCTCGTAGGTGTAGTCGGCGTGGCCGGGACGGAACAGATCTTTAATTGCGCCGTAATCCTGCGAACGCTGGTCGGTATTTTCAATCAGCAGGCCGATCGAGGTGCCGGTGGTGACGCCTTCGAAGACGCCGGACAAAATCTTCACCTGATCCGGCTCGCGACGCTGGGTGGTATAACGCGAGGTGCCGGGACGGCGGCGGTCGAGATCGTGCTGGATATCCGCTTCGGTCAGCGGAATGCCCGGCGGCACGCCGTCAACGATGCAGCCCAGCGCGATGCCGTGCGACTCGCCAAAAGTGGTTACGCGAAAGAATTGTCCGATGCTGTTTCCGGCCATGGGGATTCCTTGTTACGAAGCGTTCGCTCAGTCTTTATAAATAGAGAAGTGATGTTGTGCGTCGACGATCTGCTGGCGCGTCAGCATAAAGACGCCGTCGCCGCCGTTGTCGAACTCCAGCCAGGTAAAGGGCACGTCGGGGTATTGCTCGATCATATGCACCATGCTGTTGCCAACTTCGCAGATCAGCACGCCGCTGTCGCTCAGGTAATTGGGCGCGCAGGCGAGAATGCGGCGCACCAGCTTCAGGCCGTCGCTGCCCGCCGCCAGGCCGAGCTCCGGCTCGTGGCGATATTCGTTCGGCAGATCGTCCATATCTTCCGCGTCCACGTAGGGTGGATTGGAGACGATCAGATCATATTTTACCGGCGGCAGCTCGCGGAACAGATCGGCGCGGATCGGCGTCACCTGATGGATCAAGCCGTGCTCCTCGATATTCTGCTCGGCGACCGCCAGCGCATCCCAGGAGATATCCACCGCGTCCACTTCCGCCTCGGGGAAAGCATAGGCGCAGGCGATCGCGATACAGCCGCTGCCGGTACACATATCGAGGATGTGGCGCGGCGCGTCGGCGACCAGACCGGCGAAGCGGTTTTCAATCAGTTCGCCGATGGGCGAGCGCGGCACCAGTACGCGTTCATCGACATAGAATTCATGGCCGCAGAACCAGGCTTTGTTAGTGAGATAGGCGACCGGAATGCGCTCGTTGACGCGGCGGATAACGCGCTCGACGATGCGATGACGCTCGCTGGCGGTGAGGCGCGCGCTGCGCATATCCTCCGGAATATCCAGCGGCAGCCAGAGCGTGGGCAGGACCAGTTGCACCGCTTCGTCCCATGGATTGTCGGTGCCGTGACCGTACCAGATCCCGGCGGCGGAAAAACGGCTGACCGCCCAGCGCAACATATCCTGAATGGTGTGCAGCTCGTTGACTGCCTCATCGACGAAAATTTTGTCCACGTAGCCCTCCGCAGGCCCAATTGCTAAATCGGCCGATAGTGTGCCATGAAGCCGGAGAGAATTCAGCGCGGCAAGGTGAAAAAGCTGACAATTAGCCGATCGGGCGGTAAGGTAACGCCATTCGCTGTTTTCCAGCCTTATTAAACAAGATTCGCCTGTAATGAGTAAAAAAAACTCTCTCAACGACGACGACAAGGCGTTGTTTCGCCAGCTAATGAGCGGCACGCGCAAAATAAAGCAGGATACCGTGGTGCATAAGCCCGTGGTGAAAAGCCGCGAGCTGCCGCTAAAGCGATTAATTTCCGAACAGGTGGATAACAGCCACTACTTTTCCGACGAATTTCAGCCGCTGCTGGCGACCGAAGGCGCGACGCGCTACGTGCGCGCCGACGTTAGCCACTACGAGTTAAAAAAGCTGCGGCGCGGCGACTATACGCCGGAGATTTTCCTCGACCTGCACGGCTTAACGCAGCAGCAGGCAAAGCAGGAGCTGGGCGCGCTGATCGCCGCCTGCCGCCGCGAGCATCTGTTCTGCGCCAGCGTGATGACCGGCCACGGCAAACATATTCTCAAGCAGCAGACGCCGCTCTGGCTGGCGCAGCATCCTTACGTGATGGCGTTCCATCAGGCGCCGAAAATGTTCGGCGGCGACGCGGCGCTGCTGGTGTTGATTGAGGTTGAGGAGTGGCAACCGCCCGAGCTGCCTTAAAAGGGGATGGGCCGTCTGCGCGGCCCGCGGGCGTTATATGGCTTTCGCCAGTTTAGAGGGGCTGACCTGCCACAACAGCTTGCCTTCACAGCTGGCGGGATCGAAATCGACGCAGGCGATGGCGGAGGTGGCGAACATCGGCGGCGCTTCCTGCGGGCAGAGTTCTGAAACCAGATAGCCGACCAGCGGCAGATGCGAAATCACCATCGCCGATTTCACGCCCTCATTTCCCAGCGCCTGGAGGTAGCAGGCCACCAGGCCAGGATCGCCGCCGGGCGTCAGCTCAGGCAAGATCTCCTGCCCTTCCGGCAGATGTAACGCTTCGCGTACCGTTGCCAGCGTCTGCTGGGCACGAAGATAGGGACTGACCAGCACACGTTCTACATCCACCGTCTGACTGCTAAGCCAGCTCGCCATCTGGCGTGATTCATCACAGCCGCAGTGGGTGAGAGGTCGGACCGAATCACTGGCGGCTTCAAGAGCAGCATCGCCGTGACGCATGATAAAAACTTGCATAAAACACCGCTGTTGTTTGTCGATATCGCCTGACGCGGAGGCGTCTGACTCTTCATTCTGCGAATGAACGCTGTGTTGTACCGCAATGACTTGAGTATAGTCAACCGGTTGTTTATTAAATAAGCGCTTCTCAGAATCGTGCCGCGCCGCCTGCCCTGCGGCGCTTTTCTAACCCGCTGAATCGGTGCGGATATTCCATTCGGTCAGGAAATGTAAAATTTCCTCTCCTGCTGTTCCGCTATCAGCAGCGCCTCGCACGGGGCAAAACGGTCGCCATGCTGGCGCATCAATGCGCGTAGCGTTTGCGCGATATCTGCCGCGCCGCGCTGGTCCATATAGCGGAACGGCCCACCGAGAAAAGGCGGAAAGCCGATGCCGAATACCGCGCCAACGTCGCCGTCGCGCGCGCTGCGGATGACCCCTTCGTCGAGGCAGCGCGCCGCCTCGTTTAGCATCATCATCATGCAGCGCTCGGCGATCTGCGCGTCGCTTTGTTTGGCCGCTGGCTGTACGCCGAGCAGCGGATAAACTGCCGGATCGGGCTTTTTACCGCCGCGCCGACCGCCGCCATAGAGATAAAAGCCTTTGCCGTTTTTACGCCCTTTGCGATCGTCTTTCAGCACCGCCTCAAAGGCGGTGGGCGCGGCAAAGCGCTCGCCC
>Ga0153961_1000041_pt1 | contig 64525 bp, 64 predicted proteins | sample TSFL045MetaG_FD_104748 | JGI IMG/M metagenome (GOLD analysis project Ga0153961, IMG submission 104748) | Attine ant fungus gardens microbial communities from Florida, USA - TSFL045 MetaG | ecosystem: Host-associated > Fungi > Mycelium > Unclassified | place: USA: Florida, Withalacochee...
AGGTTTGCCGCTACGCATTTCCAGAAAGTCGAGCAGGCGACGCGGCGTGACATTTAACACCCGATCCTCAGGAAAATCCACTTCGCGGGCAATTCGCAGGCAGTGATCGAAATGGCCCAGCGTAAACGCGGTGTGGGAATCGGAGCCAAATGCCAGCCGTCCACCCGCATCGCGCACGGCGGCTGCGATAGCGCGGCAGTTGGGTTCGCTGCCCGGACGCGAATGGGTAAAGGAGGAGTTGTTCAGCTCCAGTGCCACGTCGTAGTGCGCTGCGGCCTCGGCAATCGCCGGGATATCAACCGGGAATTTCGGGTTGCCCGGATGGCTGATGATATGGACCAGCCCGCCCGCCATGGCGGCGATCATTGCGTCAGTGTGATGCTTTCTGTCGCGCGGCGCATAGACCGGCTCGTGAAAACCGGCGACGATTAAATCCAGTGCATCAAGCATCGAGCCGGAACAGTCGATCTCACCTTGCTGGTTTTTAATGTTGGCTTCGATACCGCGCAGAATCCCCACGCCATCGATCACGCGCGGCCAGACGCGCATGTTAATGAAGTGCCAGTAGTGCGGCGCGTCCGCCATGTCGGGGCCGTGGTCGGTAATGGCAAATAGCTTCATGCCGGTTTGTTTCGCCTGGGTCACGTAGTCGTGCAGCGTGCTGTAAGCATGCGTGCTGGCGATGGTGTGCATATGCAGATCTACCGGATACATCCTCTTCTCCTGCTGAGTGCCCCTGCCGGAGCCGGTTCATTAATAGCCGCGCTGACGATCTACCCTGCCCTGCGGCGGCTCGCCTGCCTGATCCTGGGTGATGGCGCGGGCGATGTAATCAATAGCTTCGTCGATCAAGGTTACCGCCGCATTATGAGGCGTAATCGTCACGCGCGGATGTGACCAGAGCGGATGCGCTTCGGGCAACGGTTCAACCTGAAACACATCCAGCGCCGCCGCTTTCAGCTGTCCGCTATTGAGCGCGGCGAGCAGATCCGCTTCCACAACCTGTGCGCCACGCGCGATGTTGAGCAAGAACGCGCCGTGCGGCAGCTGCTCTAAAAAGTGCTGGTCAATAAGATTGATAGTCTCGGGTGTGCTTGGCAGCAGGTTGATCACCACTCGCGTCTCCTGCAAAAACGCAGGTAGCGCATCGCGTCCGGCAAAGCAGGTCACGCCGTCGATGGCTTTTGGTGAACGGCTCCAGACACGTAACGGGAATCCCCAGGGTTTCAGGCTCTCCGCCACGCGCTGTCCCAGCACACCCGCACCCAGAATCCCGACGGTGAAGCTTTCACGCGGGTAAGCAGGCAGCGGCTGCCAGCACTGTTGCTGCTGCTGAAGACGGTAGTCGTCAAAACGACGGAACCAGTTCAGTACGCTATGGACGGCATATTCCTGCATCTGGCGCGCCATCCCGGTATCTTCCAGCCGGTAGAGCGGCACGCTGTAGGGCAGCATCTCAGGGTGCTGCTGCAGCTGTTTCAGAATCTCGTCAACGCCTGCACCCAGCGCAAAAACGCCGCGCAGTGTGGCACGTCCCTGCAGCATCTCTGCGGGCGGTGAACGGACCAGCGCATAATCTGCCGGTCCGTTGTCGCCGGGTTGCCAGGCACGCACACGCGCGTGTGGCAGACGCTGTTGTAAACCGTTAATCCAGGCCGCTGCAGACTGCGACGGGTGATACCAGATGATCTCCATCCTGCTCTCCTTTTTTTCTTTCAGCGTCGGGGAAAAGTGAAATGAGAGCAAGAAAAAACCCGCGTGAAAAAGCGGTTTTTTCCATAAAAATAATTCCCGTGGCTTCACATTTCCGGCTCGCTTCAGGGTGAAGCAGGCAGATAAGGTCTAAAGTTGGTCCTGTGGTCAATGCGTTAGGCGCGGCCGCATTTCGGACAAGGAGAAAAACCGATGACAAAAATTGAGGTAAACGCCGACTCACGGCGTCAGCGTTATGCGCCCTTTCTGCTCACGTTGCTGCTGAGCGTACCCGCTTTCACCACCTATGCCGACGACAACAGCCGCATGCTGAATAATCAGCCGCAGCCGCCGGATGTTCGTTTAGGGCCGCTGTTTAATACCGTGCAGCAGGCAAAGTTTTATCCCGATCAGAAGACCTTTGCCGATGCGGTGCCGAAATTCGATCCCGCTTCGATTCTTGCCGACTGGCAGATGCAGAAGAAACAGCGCAATTTCGATCTCAAACGTTTTGTTGACGCTAACTTTACGCTGCCCGCTGCGGGCGACAAATATGTGCCGCCCGCCGGACAAAACCTGCGTGAGCACATTGATGGCCTGTGGCCGGTGCTGACGCGCACCACCAGCAGCGCCGGTCAGTATGACTCGCTGCTACCGTTGCCTAAGCCCTATGTGGTGCCGGGCGGGCGTTTCCGCGAAGTCTATTACTGGGACAGCTACTTCACCATGCTGGGGCTGGCCGAGAGCGGACACTGGGATAAAGTCCAGGATATGACGGATAACTTCGCCTCGCTGCTTGACCGTTATGGCCACATCCCCAACGGCAACCGCAGCTACTACCTGAGCCGTTCACAGCCGCCGTTCTTCAGCCTGATGGTCGATCTGCTGGCGACGCACGATGACGGCAAAGCTTATACCCACTACCTGCCGCAGCTGCAGAAAGAGTATGACTACTGGATGGCCGACAGCGATAACGTCGCGGCGGGCGCAGCCAGCAAGCGGGTGATTAAGCTGGCAGATGGCACCCTGCTCAACCGCTACTGGGATGCGCGCGATGTACCACGCACCGAATCCTGGATGGATGACATTGCTACTGCGCAGAAAGCGCCGCAGCGCAATAAAGCTGAACTTTATCGTGAGCTGCGTTCCGGTGCGGCGTCGGGCTGGGATTTCAGCTCACGCTGGTTTACCGACGCGCACAACCTGTCGACAATCCGTACCACCCAGCTGGCGCCGGTTGACCTGAACAGTCTGCTGTTCCATCTGGAGCAGACCCTGTCGAAAGGCTACCAGATGAACAAGCAGAGCGATCTGGCGAAGCAGTACGCCGATCGCGCAGAGAAGCGTCAGGCGGCGATTAACCGCTATCTGTGGGACAGTAAACAGAACTGGTATGCCGACTATGACTGGCAGAAAAAGCAGGTTCATCCGCAGCTGACGGCTGCCGCGCTGTTCCCACTCTATCTGCAGGTCGCCAGTGATAAGCAGGCTGAAAGCACCGCCAGCGCAGTTGAAAAGCAGCTGCTGAAGCCCGGCGGTCTGGTGACCACCACCGTGAACAACGGCCAGCAGTGGGATGCACCGAATGGCTGGGCACCGCTGCAGTGGGTTGCCGTGGAAGGTCTGGAACATTACAACCAGCCAAAACTGGCGAAAGAAGTAGGCTTACGCTTCCTGCAAAACGTCCAGATGACCTATGACCGTGAGCATAAGCTGGTGGAGAAATATGTCGTCGACGGCAAAAATCTCGGCGGCGGTGGCGGTGGTGAGTATCCGCTGCAGGACGGCTTTGGCTGGACCAACGGCGTCACGCTGAAACTGCTCGATAAGTATTGCCCGAAAGAGAAGACCTGTAACAGCGCCCACGATATTCCGCAGGTGTCAGCCTCACAACCTTAACCCTCTCTGGATACCTCTGGCCTCACCGGAGGTATCCGCACGCCTTTTCAGCGAATTTTACTTGACCTTCTTACGTCAACAGGCAAAATTGCAGCCAATTTACAAAAGGTAATAATTCTCATTATGATAATGAGATTACCTATTAACAACTTTACTCACCTGCCTTAATCTTTGCTATGAAAGGAACTCCGATGAAACTGTCACTGTCGCTGAGAGGTTATATTCGCCTCTGCACCCTGGCGCTGACCGCGCCTGCTCTGAGTTTCGCTGCCGATATGGTGGTGACCGCACAACCGCAGGAAGACTCGACTTCACCGACCCAGGGCTATCTGGCAACGACCAGCCAGGGCGCAACCAAAAGCGACCGTCCGCTAATCACCACGCCGCAGTCGATATCCGTGGTCACCCGCCAGCAGATGCAGGATCAGGGCGCCCTGACCCTGAACCAGGCACTGGGCTACAGCTCCGGCGTCTTCACCAACTTTGGCGGTGCCGCGACCCGTTACGACACCATTGCGCTGCGCGGTTTCCACGGCGGCGATGTCGATAACACCTTCCTCGACGGCATGCGGCTGATGAGCGACGGCGGCAGTTTCAACGTATTGCAGGTGGATAACGCCTTCCTTGAGCGCATCGACGTGATCAAAGGCCCCTCTTCTGCCCTTTATGGTCAGACGGTGCCAGGCGGCCTGGTCAATATGGTGACCAAACGTCCGCAGTTCAACGAAGAGGGTCACATCCAGCTGCAGGCAGGCAGTAATGCCACCACCGGCACGATGTTTGACTATACCAATGCGATCAACGACCAGTGGGCCTTTCGCCTGACCGGCGTGACCCGCAACAGCGATACGCAGTACGATCACACCCGCGAAGAGAAATATGCGCTGATGCCGCAACTGATGTGGCAGCCGGATGAAGATACCCATCTGATTCTGAGAGCCTATTTGCAGAAAGATCCTTCAGGTGGTTACCACGGTTCCGTACCGGGCGACGGCAGCCTCACCGAACACAACGGCTATAAGCTGAGCAATGGCTTTTATGAGGGCAACAGTGACCTCGATCAGTTCAAGCGTCGTGAGCAGATCTACAGCTTCGACTTCGCTCATCGCTTTAACGACGTCTGGTCATTCTCCTCAACCGGCAGCTACAGCCACTCAAATGTCGATCTCGATCAGGTCTATCAGATTGGCTGGGATAGTGTGAATCCCGATCTGCTGAACCGCTACTACTCTGGCGAGCGCTCGTCGCTCTCCGCCTGGTCCACTGATAACCGTTTACAGGCGGAGTTTGCCACGGGTGAGCTGGAGCACCGCGTCACGCTGGGTGCAGAGTATCATCGCTATAAGAATGAGATCAGTGCGGCGGGCAGTTCGGCTAGCCAGCTCAATGCTCTGACCGGCGAACAGGTAGGCGACATGCCGGATTACACCTGGGCGGATAAAACCCGTCGTTACTACCAGACCGGCCTCTATCTGCAGGATGAGATGAAGCTGGATCGCTGGCATCTGGATCTCTCCGGCCGTTACGATCGCATCGTCGCCAATAACAGCGGCAGCGATCGCCGTCAGGATGATCACATCAGCGGACGCGCGGCACTGCTCTATGCCTTCGACAACGGTATCTCGCCTTACGTGAGCTGGAGCCAGGCGATTACCCCGACCGCACTCACCGATCCTGACAATAATCTGCTGAAGCCGACCACCGCTGAGCAGTATGAAGCCGGGGTGAAATATCAGCCAAATGGCACCCGCGATCTCTATAGCGTGGCGGTCTATGACCTGACGCAGAAAGATGTGGCGAACCGCAACGTGCTGACGGCGACTTATTCGCCATCGGGCAAGGTCCATTCACAGGGTATTGAGCTGGAAGCGCGTAATCAGCTCACCCCGCGTCTGAGCACCGTGGCGAGCTATACGCTGAATCATCTGCGCTATAAAGATTCGGTGGATGGCAACAGCGGACATACGCCATACGTTACTCCCAACAGCATGGCGGCACTCTGGGGTCACTATCAATTTGATTACGGTCTGAGTGCGGGTGCAGGCGTGCGTTACATCGGCAAACAGTGGGCTGACAATGCAAACACCACACGTGTGCCGTCGGTGACGCTGTTTGATGCGTCAGTACGGGCCGATCTTGGCGTCTGGAACAGCAGCCTGAAAGGGGCCTGGGTTCAGGTCAACGCCAACAACCTGACCGATCGTACCTATGTAGCCGGTTGTTACGGTACAGGTTACTGCTACTGGGGCGCGGAACGCAGCGTGATGGCGACCGTGGGTTACGATTTCTGATTAAAAGTAAAAGATAAAAAAAGGGGACGAATCGCTTCGTCCCCTTTTCTGTTGAAACCGTTACGGTTAACTGCGTACTTTGCGGTATACGAACAGCACCACGATGGCACCGATAACAGCGACCACAAAGCTTCCGAAGTTAAACCCATCGACGCGGCCGAAGCCAAACAGCGTACTGATCCAGCCACCCACTACGGCACCGATAATACCCAGAACGATAGTCAGAATGAAACCGCCACCGTCTTTACCCGGCATAATCCACTTCGCCAGAATACCTGCGATTAAGCCAAAGACGATCCAGGAAATAATACCCATCTGTTGCTCCTTCCTTTTTATGATTAAAGCGTGAACGCCTGATTTATCAAGCGGTTTACCGCGATAATTATAGCCAGCTTTTTGAAAAACGCCTCACGGGTCACACTATTTTTTAAGAATTCACCGACTAAAGGTTTTTTTTGCCGCGCCGATAACCGGGATGAGGCAAAAAAAGCATAAATACAGTAACCCTTTGCGGAGCAGGACGTGAAAGAAGCCGACCAGGAACAATATTTAAAACGTGGCACGCTGGCGGTTCTGGGCGTAATGAAAGATCTGCTGCGCCAGCAGACGCCACTACTGGTGTGCTTCGCGCGCGGGCAGTTTATCAGCCGGATGCTGGCTGCCGATGAAAATCACCTGCTGTTTGACCTGGGTAGTAACAATCTGGATAACGAATATGCCCTGACCAGCGACGATCTCAGCATTACCGCTGAAACCTATGGCGCGAAGGTAGAGTTCAGCCTCGCCTCGCTGAAGAGGGTGGAGTTTGAAGGATTGCCCGCCTTCAGCGCACCGTTGCCGGCGCTGCTGTGGCAGATTCAGCGACGTGAATTCTTCCGCGTCTGCGCGCCGCTGGAGCCGCAGTTCTGGTGTCATACTTTGTGGCCGGATGGCAGTAAAACGCGCCTGCGTTTACAGGATCTGTCACTGGGCGGAATCGGCGTGCTGGTGGATGAACCGCTGCCGGAAGGGTTACAGAACGGCGACAGCTTCAATCCGTTCCGGGTCGAGCTGGGCGAGTATGGCATTTTTGACGTGCCGGTAAAGCTGCTACACATTGGCGAGCGTTGCGTGGTGACCCGCAAGAATGAAACCCGTGTTACGCCCCGACTGAGCTTTCGCTTCGCCACGCTGAACCCGGCGCAGGAGCGGCAGCTTCAGCAGATTATTTTTGCTCTTGAGCGACTGGCTCGCGATAAATCGACCCGTTTCCAGTAACGTCTTCAGGGATGCACCACACAGGTGGGCCGCATCCAGGCTATGCTTCTTGCTTGTTTTCTTTTAAACCGGAACCCAGCAAGGAGACTCTCCCCAATGGAAAACTGGCTCTCTTCACGTCGTTTTCACTCCCTCTTTTTTAATCAGGAACTCTGGCTCAACAGCGCCATCGTGGTGGTTTCCACGCTGGTAATTTACTGGGTATTACGTACCCTGATTCGCTTTATCTCCAACCGGATTGCGCTTTACAGCGAACATCGTCATGTCCGCGCGACCGCGATTCTGGTGGAGATACTGCGCAGCACCAGCCAGACCCTGCTGCTGATCTTTTCACTGCTGATTGCCCTGAAATTTGTAGACCTGCCCGAATCCTGAAGCGTGACCATCGCACACGGCTGGTTCCTGGCGCTGATTGTACAGCTCGCGCTGTGGATCGACTGCGGCATCCGGCTCTGGCTGAAAAGCCTGCTGCGCGACCCGCTGCATGTGCGTAACCCGGTGACGACGGTGATCCTCGGGATTCTGCTGCGGGTCGTGGTCTGGATCATGATGTTCCTGGCCATTCTGTCGAACATGGGCATCAATATTACCGCGCTGGTCGCCAGCCTGGGCGTCGGGGGGATTGCGATTGCGCTGGCGATTCAGACCGTGCTGAGCGATGTGTTTGCGTCGCTGGCGATAGGCTTCGATAAACCGTTCGAGCATGGCGATTTCATTGTCTTTGGTGATATTGCCGGTTCAATCGAGCATATCGGCCTGAAAACCACCCGGCTGCGCAGCCTGAGTGGCGAGCAGATCGTCTGCTCAAACACCATTCTGTTGCAGCAGACCATCCACAACTACAAGCGCATGCAACAGCGCCGCATCGTGTTTAAGTTTGGCATCAGTTACGCCACGCCTTCTGAGCAGGTGCGCAAAATCAGCCCGCTGGTGAAAGAAATTATCCAGAGCGTTGAGACTACCCGTTTTGACCGCGCACACTTCCTGGCTTTCGAGGACTCAAAGCTGACTTTTGAAGTGGTCTATTTTGTGCTGGATGCGGATTACAACAAGTACATGGATATTCAGCAGGAGATTAACCTGCAGCTCATGGCGGCTCTTGAAGAGCGCAATATCCGCTTCGCCTTCCCGATCCGTCAGGTTGAGTTCAGCGGGGGTAACCTGCCGCCAGTGGATCTGTTCGCCGTGGAAAGTGACGATGCCGAAGTGCGCAGAATGGCGCGCTAAGTCCATGCCCGCCCTCCTGTTCTGAGGATGACGGGCCATGAAACCGATGTGGCCAAAACCGTGATCGCATCGGCTGTTCCGCATTGCTCTTATCGCGTTCTGCAATTCACTCTCATCGCTTACGGATGCCGGTAACAACTCACGCCGAGATACTCACTGAACGCTTCCTGCAGTACGCTGGCCGTGGCCGAGTGGTTCATCGCCACGTGATGCTCAAAGCCATTGCGGCAGATCCACGTCAGCAGCGTCTCCAGCTGCGGCACCTGAATTACCGCGCGACAGCCGACCGTGTCCAGCGGATCGGTGACCGACATTCCTTCACCCACATAGGCTTTGATTTCGCCGCTGTAGTCGTCGGTCGAGAGGCGGAAATAGGTGAGATCGCCCTGCTTCATCCGGCCATGCACCGCACCGCAGGTGTTCTCTTTGCCCACGGTGGTACCAATAATATCCGCCGTGCCCATGGTCGGTGACTCCAGGCTGGCGCTGGCAAAATTCCCGCAGTGAAACAGCACGCATTTGTCCCGCTCGTCGCCGAAGTTGTTGTTCCAGTCCGCCAGTGAAGCAGGACTCAGCGAACAGCTGGCGAGCGCATACATTGATAGCGCGCCCATCACGTCCACTTCACAGGCGCTGGGCATCAGCTGACCCGACATCACGCTCATGATTGAACAGACGTTGATACCCAGGTTTTCCTGCAACGACGTCCAGCACTGAATGGCAGTCGTGTCGATGTCGTTATCGCAGATCCACTCGCTGATCACCACAAAAAGTTTGGCCATGGTCACCAGTTTGTCGCCCGGAATGCCGCGCGCATCGGCGTTGGCTTCCAGGATCTCGCGCTTCTCTGCCACGCGGATATCGTCATCACGCAGCCGGCTAGTGCGGGTAAAAATCTCCGATAGATCCAGGGTTTCTACCGCGATGCCCATCTTCTCCAGCAGCTTTTCGCTGTAGCGGACGGTGTTGAATCCGGCGGGCCGCGCACCAATCGCGCCAACGCGAACCCGCCGCATCGCATTCACTACCCGGCAGAGCTGGCTGAAGCGCTGTAAATCCTGCTGAAAAACGTCGCCGCTCAGGGCGCAGACGTGCTGACGGGTCAGGGTAAACGGAATGCCATACTGCCGCAGGTTGTTGCAGAGCGAAATTTTGCCGCAAAAGCTGTCACGCCGGGTCGCCAGCCCCATTTTATCCAGGTTGTCCTCTTCCGCCTGCACCAGCACCGGCACATTCAGCCCGGCCAGACGCAGCGCTTCGGCAATGGCCTTTTCATCACCAAAATTAGGCAGCAGCACCACAATGCCGTGAATCGCTTCGCGATGCTGACGAAACAGCGCAGCACAGGTTTTGGCCTCCTGCCGCGTCTCGACGCCGCCCAGATTGGTCTGCGTTTCATCCAGCATCACCGTATTGATGTTCATCTTTTCAAACAGCGCAACCGCCTGCTGGCGCGCCTCGCCCACCAGATAGCTGGGGAAAAACCCCCGGTTGCCAATGATGACACCGAAGGTTAACTGCTGAGGAAGTGTCGACATGGCTCTGCTCCGGTTAAGGATTAATGTGGCTGATAACGACAGCGTGCAACAGCGTCGATCCAGCCTTTATAGTTTTCCTGCATACGCTGCGCGTGCTCTTCACGCGGCATGATGACGCTGCCGCCCTGCAGCGCCTGCATATCACTGCCCTGCTGCCACCATCCCAGTACTTTCCCCGCCAGCAGCGCCGTGCCAAGTGCGGAAACTTCGGCGGTCGGTACCCGCTGCAGCGGCCGCTGTAATACATCCGCCTGTAGCTGCATCAGCCAGCTGTTTTCGGTGGCGCTGCCATCCACGCAGAGTGCCGGGAGCTGCTGGCCGCTGGCCTGCTCCATCGCAAAAAAGACGTCGGCGATTTGCCAGACGATCGACTCCAGCGCGACACGCGCCAGTACGTCGGGGGTGGCGGCGTCCGTCAGTCCGCATACCATGCCGCGCGCCTGCAGATCCCACCAGGGCGCGCCCAGGCCGGAGAGCGCCGGGACAAAATAGATGCCCTGATTGTCGTCGCAGCGCTGCGCCATGGCGGTCAGCGCACGCGGATCCTGCACGCCGAGCAGTTTGCCCAGCCAGGCGGCACCGGAACCGGTGTGGGTGATGTTGCCTTCAAACGCATAACGCAGCGTGCCGTCGTGCCAGGCCACAGTGGTGCTGAGGCCATTTTCCGTCAGCAGCGGCGTCGCCATCGACATCATCAGTGAGGAACCGGTGCCGTAGGTGGCTTTCACCACTTCTGACTCGCCGCGCCGCTGCGCCTGCAGCGCAGCATGGGAGTCACCGATGCGTGCCAGAATTGGCGTGCCGGGCGCTAAGCCGGGGATGTCACGCACCGCGACCACGCCCTGTTCACTGGCGGAGGAGGTAATACGTGGCAGTGCGGCGCGCGGTAGCTGAAACAGCGTCAGCAACTCGTCGTCCCAGTCATTAAGATGCAGGCTGTAAAGTTGAGTGCGGGCGGCGTTGGCGTGATCGGTAACGAATATCTCGCCTGCGCTGAGCTGCCAGCTGAGCCAGCTGTCGACGGTGCCGATGCAAAGCTCACCGGCTGCGGCCCGCGCCGCGCCGTCGGGAATGGCGGCCAGCATCCCGGTCAGCTTGGCGGCCGGAAACATCGGATCAACGGCCAGCCCGGTCAGGCCGGTAATACGCGGCGCTTTGCCCGCCTGATGCAGCTCGCGACAGAATGCTTCTGAGCGTCGATCCTGCCAGCTCACCAGTGGCGTCAGCGGCTGACCATCACGTCGCTGCCAGATCAGCACCGACTCGCGCTGATTGCTGATCGCCACGGCCGCGACAGGCGCGCCATCACAAACTGACAGACACTGGATGATTGCCTGCTTTACCGCCTGCCAGATTGCCATAGGGTCCTGCTCCGCCAGTCCGGGCTGCGGATGTTGCAGGGTTAAACTCTGGCTGCCGCGCGCCACGACGCGGCCACTGCGATCAACCGCAATCGCCTTGGCGTTAGTGGTGCCTTCGTCGATCGCCAGAATCAGAGGTTCCACCATGTTTATGCTCCTGCGCAGAGGCGTGCTGCACTGTTGACTACGCTGCTGGCATCAATGCCATGACGGGCGCGGGTCGAGGCGCGATCGCCGGCAATCGCATATTCGCCATCCGAAATGCCGAGCCGTAACAGCGGGATGCCGCAGCCGCCTTCCGCCAGCACTTCGGCCACCAGGCTGCCAACACCACCATTGACGTTGTGCTCTTCTACGGTAATCACCGCTGGGTAGTGATTTAACAGGTTGCGCAGCTGTTGGGTATCACAGGGACGAATCGATGGAACCGCGATCACACCGGCTGAAATGCCCTGTTCAGCCAGTTGCTCAGCGGCGTGAACCACCTCGTGAACCGTTGAGCCCATGGCCACCAGCGCGATGTCGCTGCCTTCCCGTAGCAGGTCGATTGCACCCGGGCTGAACCGGTAGCTTTCGTCGTGCAGCTGCGGCAGATCTTTGCCGTCCAGACGGATATAGACCGGGCCGACATGCTCAAGGGCGTAGTCGATGATCTGGCGGCACTCCAGCGGGCAGGAAGGCGCATAAATCTCGATATTGCCGAAACCGCGCATCACCGCGATATCATCAATGCTGTGGTGGGTGCTGGCTAACGGGCCATAGCTGGCTCCGGCATTCAGCCCGAACAGTTTGACGTTGGTGTTGTTGTAACAGACGTCCACTTTCACCTGCTCATTTGCGCGTGATACCAGAAACGGCGCGGCGTTACAGGTCACCGCAACTTTGCCGCCCAGCGCCAGCCCGGCCGCTGTGCCCACCAGCGTCTGCTCGGCGATGCCGACGTTGATCAGCCGGTCGGGAAACGCCTTGATAAAGGGGGCGATTTTGGCGGTTGAGGTGGAGTCGGCCACCACCGGCACCAGATCCACGCCGCGATTCACCGCGTCGATAAAGGCCGTCACCATGACGCTTGCTAAATGTTGTGCATTACTCATCTTTCAATTCCTCCAGTGCCAGCGCGATCTCTTCGCCTTTCGGCACCCGGTGATGCCATTCGGCTTTGCTCTGAATAAAGGAGACACCAAATCCTTTTTCGGTATGTGCCACGATCACCTGCGGCTTGCCGTTCTTCGGCAGGTTTTCAATGGTGTCAACTACCGCCGCCATCTCATTGCCGTTGCATTCGGTCACCTCCAGCCCGAAGGCACGCCATTTTTCCGGCAGCGGATCGGTGTTCATGATGTCGCGGGTCGCACCCGCCAGTTGCAGCTTGTTCTTGTCATTAATGATGATCAGGTTATCGAGGCCGTAATGCGCCGCGGCCAGTGCCGCCTCCCAGTTGCTCCCTTCGGCCAGTTCCCCGTCGCCGGTCACCACAAAGATGCGGCGCGAGCTGTTGTCTTTTTTCGCTGCGATAGCGATGCCCACCGCCACCGGCAGGCCGTGTCCCAGCGCGCCGGTATTCAGCTCAACGCCAGGCGTTTTCTGCCGCACCGGATGGCCGGGCAGATGTGAGTCGGCATGCTGATAGGTTGCCAGCCAGTCGGTTGGAAAGTAGCCCGCCTCCGCCAGTACGCAGTAATACCCGCCCACCGCGTGTCCTTTAGACTGGATGTAAATGTCACGCTGATCGTCGTCAGTGCGATCCGGGGCGCAGTTCAGAATGCGGAAGTAAAGCGCAGTGAGGATCTCCACCTGCGACAGATCGGCACCGGTATGACCACCTGCCGGGCTACCCGCATTTAGCTGGATGATGCGACGACGGATAGCACGCGCCCGACGCTCAAGGTCTTCGACCGGGAGATTGAAAGGATTCATAGACTACCTCTGAATTTTAAATCGGTTTTGAATATATATTCACGACGGTTAAAAAAATTTCTGCCAGAAAAAGCGTGCCTTACACTGGCACTCCCCTCTTTCTGCCACTCTGCCCGTTAATCCGGGCACGCCATCTACGTGAGCAGAAACATGCAGCAGTCCCGCCTGCCTGGCTCAGCGCGTTCAGGGTTTTGCCGGTGAGCCCTCCTCGATTAATGCTTTCTGTGCCACTACCGCCGCCTTCTGCTGCATCCGGCTCTGAGTCTGATCGATAATGACCGCGATGATGATGACAATGCCCTTAATGACCATCTGCCAGAATTCGCTGACGCCCATCATGATCAGGCCATCCGCCAGAAAGCCGATGACAAACGCCCCAATCAGCGTGCCGACAATTGTGCCGCGTCCGCCCGCCAGCGAGGTGCCGCCCAGCACCACGGCGGCAATCGCGTTCATCTCAAACGCGGTGCCGTTCGCCGGATGGCTGGCGACCAGCTGCGATGAGACCACGATGCCGGCAATGGCTGCGCAGAAGCCCGACAGGGTGTAGACCAGAATTTTTACCTGCCGGGTTTTCACCCCCGACAGTTCAGCGGCACGCTCGTTGTCGCCGATGGCATAGACCTGACGGCCAAACGGCAGGCGACGGGCGATATAGGCGATGACCAGCGCCAGCAGCACCATCATCCAGATGGCATACGGCAGCCCGAGAAACGTCCCCGCACCAATCCTGTCGAAACCGGTATTGCCCAGTAGCGGATTACCCTGCAAACCGGGAAAGGTCTCGCCGCCGGAGGTGAGCATTGCCGCACCGCGCAGGATGTACAGGGTGCCGAGGGTGCAGATAAAGGGAGCCACGTTGTAGCGGGTAATGATCCAGCCGTTGCCCGCGCCAATCAGCGCGCCTACCAACAGCACCACCGGCACAATAACCCAGACGCTGGGAAAGATAGCGATGCCAAACATCGGCAGCACAATCCCTTTAGTGATCAGCCAGCCGGCGATCATGCCGCACAGCCCTAAGGTGGCCCCAATGGACAGGTCAATGCCTGCGGTGATAATGACAAAGGTGATACCCAGCGCCAGAAAGGCGTTGATGGCGATATGCTTCACCATGATCACCAGGCTGCCGGTGGCGAGAAAGTCCGGCACGGTGATAGCGAAGAAGCCGACAATCAGAATCAGCGCAAAAAAGGTGCGCAGTTTCAGAAGCAGCAGCAGAATGCTTTCGCGTGAACTGAACGCTTTAGCCGGAAGTGTGTTCAGCGCGACGCTGTTATTGCTTTTCATGCTCAGAACCCCTGCGCACTTGCTTTCACCAGCGCTGCCTCTTCCGCCTGGTCGCGGGGAAGATCAGCCGTAAGTTTGCCGCCCGACATCACCAGGATGCGATCGGCTACCGCCATAATTTCTTTCAGGTCTGAGGTGGAGAACAGCACGGCGATGCCCTGCTGCGACAGCGCTACCATGGTGCGAAACACCTCGGCTTTGGCCCCGACGTCAATACCGCGGCTCGGCTCATCCAGCAGCAGCAGACGTGGGTTGGTCAGCAGCGCACGGCCAATCACCACTTTTTGCTGATTGCCGCCGCTGAGTGCACTGATGGCGACGTCCGGCGACGAGATTTTGATCGCCAGGTTGCCCACCGTCTGGTTCACCGCCTGCTGCTCCGCCTGATGCGCAATGGCAAAACGGTGCGACAGTCGCCGCCACAGGCTGGCGATGGTGAGATTACTGGCGACCGACGAGACCGGGAAAATCCCGGCGCGTTTGCGATCTTCCGGCACCAGGCTCATGCCCATGCGGATGCGATCGGCGGTCGGCAGACGGGTTGGCAGCGGTTTGCTGTCGAGCCACAGCCTGCCGAGATAGTGGCGCTGGCTGCCGAGCAGACACTCAAACAGTTCAGTGCGACCCGCGCCCATCAGTCCGTAGATCCCAACAATTTCGCCGGCACGCACCTGAAAACTGACGTCATTCACCAGCGTATTGCCGTTGGGGCTGACGCAGGTAATGTGCTGCGCCTCGAGCACCGGCGCACCAAACTCACGCTGATCCGGCAAAAAGGTCGTGACCGGATCACTGCCCAGCATCTCGCGCACGATCCACGGCACATTGATGGTGCTCACCGGTGCTTCCGACTGGAAACGTCCATCGCGCAGAATGGTAATCACGTCACCAATTGTCATCAGCTCCTCCAGCCGGTGGGAGATATAGATGAGGGTCACGCCCTGCTGCGTCAGGTCGCGCATCACCCGAAACAGGATCTCCACTTCGGTTTTGCTCAATGCGGAGGTCGGCTCATCGAGGATCAGGATGTCTGCATCTTCTGCCAGCGCTTTGGCGATCTCCACCAGTTGCTGCTGACCCACTTTAAGATTGCCGACCCGCTCAGTGGGCGAAATCGGCTGGTCGAGCCGCGCCATCAGTGCGGCGGTGCGGCGTGCCTGCTCCGCCTCATTGATGGGTGACAGGCCGCGCTGGATCTCCCGGCCCAGAAACAGGTTCTCCGCCACCGTGAGGTTTTCAAACAGGTTCAGCTCCTGATGCACCATGCCGATACCGTGCCGGGCGGCGTCACGGGTGCTGCTCAGCGTCAGCGGCTCGCCATTCAGGAACAGCGAACCGGCGGTGGGCTGCTGTACTCCGGCCAGAATCTTCATCAGTGTTGATTTTCCCGCCCCGTTTTCACCGATGATGACGTTTACTTTGCCGCGCCAGACCCGGTAGTCGACGCGATCCAGTGCCAGCGTGCCGGGAAACAGCATCGATATCTGCTCGGCCCGCAGAATGATCTCATCGTTCATCAGGGCGTCCCCCGCTTCAGCTCCAGCGCCACTATCTCTTCAACGCTGTTGTGACCGATGCTCACCGCCAGCAGCGTCTGCACCGGCTGGTTGACCCAGCTGGCATCCAGCGGCGGCAGTTGCTTCACCGCGTGACGGTTCAGCGCCCGCGTCAGCTGGGCATACTGCACCTGATTCGTGAACTCCTCGAAACGGAACCCGGCGGCGTCACGAATAGCATTGCTGCGCAGCACCGGCCCGACGCTGACTGCCACCGGTTTGCGGTTGATCGTCAGCGTCAGCGTACGTTCACGCGGATTACTCTCATCAAAGGCGCTGACCGTCCCGCTGGCCCGTACAAAGACGCTTTCACGCCCGCCGGGTTTAACCGTCTGACTTTTCGCCGCCATGTCGGCCCAGCTCAGCGCGTGGCTGTTCGCGGTGGTCATGACACGCGGCTGCCAGGTCTTCTCCGCAATCTGCTGTGGCGTCTGGGCGGTATAGCTGGGCTTCGCGTGCGGATCTTTCGGCAGAATCGGGTTACCGTCCGCATCCAGATCCACCACGGTGCAGGCACTGAGCAGCGCCATACCGGTCAATACTGCCAGTATCCGTTTCATGGTTATTTCGCCAGGTTGAAGTTTTTCAGTTTAGCGGCGTTGCTGTCGTCAATCAGCACACAGTCCATCAGCTGCTTCTCCTGTTTCTGCGCTTTGCCGTTCTTCAGGTAGTAGTCCGCCTGCGTGACCGCCATCTGCGCCTGATCCCAGCCCGGTTGCAGTACCGTCGCTTTGATGCTGCCTTTGTTGAGGATCGAATCGCGGGTGTAGTCGCTGCCGTCAAAGCCCACCACGATCACCGAGGTTTTCCCGGCGGCTTTCAGCGCGGCTTCCGCGCCCAGCGCCATGGTGTCGTTACCGGAGATCACACCGACGATGTTGGGGTGCTTCTGCAGCAGGGTTTCCATGCGGCTGAAAGCTTCGGTCTGGCTCCAGTTAGCACTCTGCTGCGCCACCATTTTCAGGTCGGTGTAGTCATCCAGTACGTCGTGATAGCCCTGCGACCGCACCCCCGCGTTGGTGTCAGACTCCTTTCCCAGCAGTTCAACGTACTCGCCTTTGCCGCCCAGCAACTTTGCAAATTTCTCTGCACCCAGCTGCGCACCCTGATAGTTATTGGAGACGATCTGCGCCACGGCGATACCGGTTTTGTTGATCTCACGGTCAATCAGGAAGGTCGGAATACCGGCATCTTTGGCTTTCTGCACAGGTCCGACGGTGGCGTCCGCGCCGGCGTTATCCAGAATAATTGCTTTCGCTTTGCGCGCAATTGCGGTCTCAATCAGCTGGTTTTGCTTGTTAACGTCATCGTCGTGCGACGCCACCAGCGTGGCGTAACCCAGCTCTTTGGCTTTGGCTAATGCGCCTTCTGCCTCGGCTTTGAAAAACGGGTTGTCATGGGATGGAGTAATAATCGCCAGCAGTCCTTGCTCTGCCGCCAGCGCCGTTGCAGAAAAAGCGAACATCGAAGCCAGCAGGGTCAGTTTAATCAGAGGATGAGTCATTATTTATCTCCGCTTGAATATATATTCACATGCGATTTTATATGCATAATGACTATGCACCTGCGCTGACGCATCGTCCAATGCACGATCATTAAAAAGCGAAAACGATCACAAATTAGCCTGCGTTGTGATTTTGATCATCCTGGTTAACAATACCGGGCAGATTCAGAGAGGGAAAAACCGATGGCAAAGCAGGATGAACAGCGACTGATGGTGAAGATTGCCACGCTTTACTATGTCGAAGGGCTGAAGCAGTCAGAGATCGCGCAGTCGCTGACCCTATCGCAGTCATTTGTCTCACGCATTCTTAATCGCAGCGTAAAAGAGGGTGTGGTCAAGATCAGCGTGGTGCCGCCGGCCAACGTCTATCCGGAACTGGAAAAGGCGATTGAGCAGACCTACAACCTGCCGCAGGCGATTGTGGTGGATGTGCCGGACCAGGCGTCGTCACTGCAGATTAAGCAGGCGATTGGATCGGCAGCCGCTCACTATCTGGAGACACGACTGCGTAACGATGAGCTGATCGGTATTTCGTCGTGGAGCGGCACTATCCGGGCGATGGTGGATGCGCTGCATCCGCTCAACAGCGCCTGTAAGGGCGTGATCCAGCTGCTGGGCGGCGTCGGTGCCAACGGCAACGTGCAGGCCACCATTCTGACCCAGAATCTGGCGGCGCTGCTGAACTGCCCCGCCTGGCTGCTGCCGTCGCAGTCGATTGAGCATTCGGTCAGCGATCGCCAGCGGCTGTCGGCCAATGCCGAGGTTGCCGAGGTGCTGAATAAATTTGAGCAGGTCGATCTGGCGATTGTCGGCATCGGCGATCTGGAGCCGTCGGCGCTGCTGCGCAATTCTGGCAACTACTATGATGGCAAAATGCTGCAGACGCTGGCGGCACGCGGTGCGGTCGGTGATATCTGCCTGCACTATTTTGACGCCTGCGGCCAGCCGGTATTGAAAGCGGAAGAAGATCCGGTGATCGGAATGGAGCTGGCGCAGGTGAAACAGTGCCCGCAGGTCGTCGGGCTGGCTGGTGGACGGGAGAAAGCGCAGGCGATTCGCGGTGCGCTGTTGGGCGGTTATATTAAGGTGCTGATTATTGACTATCCCACGGCGCGGCTGCTGCTCACGCCACAGGCGTAGTCAAAACCGGTCAGATGGTGCGGTAAGCAGTGGTGACTTTCCAGAGATAGCGCGGTGCCTGCGCTGCCGGATGCCTGTTCTGCACATGCTGATAGAACTCATCCGGTGACATGGCATTAATCATCGCAATGGCCCGATCGCGGTCGCGGGAAAATGTTCGCAGCAGCGCACCGGCACCGTTGGCATAAGAGACGATGGTGGCGTAGCGCAGGGTCAGTGGATCGCGGATGCCCGACAGTGCAGAGTCCTGCAGGATGCGGATATAGGCGGTGCCGATATCAATATTTTTGGCCGGATCGCGCAACTCGGCATTCGACGGCTGACCCCGGCGGCCCAGCGTGCGATAGACTTCGCGCCCTGCGGTCGACGCTTTAATCTGCATCAGCCCTACCGCATTAGAACGGCTCACTACGCCCGGATTTCCACCCGATTCGACACTGATAATGGCGCTGATTAACTTCTCATCAACGCCATAATGACTGGCGGCATCTTCGGTAAACATGGCCCAGGCTCCATTGACGCTGGAAGGCGGTGCCTGCGTTAACGGCGTGTTGCGCTGCTTAACGGCATGGTGTGGTGGCTCGCTGGCACAGCCAGTCAGGAGTAAAGCCGGGAGTATAAGGTGTCGGATTTTCAGCAATTTTTCGTCTCATCGCGGTTGTGGCGAATGCTATCATACCCAGGCAGCCTGAGAGCAAAATTACCGTTTATCCTAAATACACGATTATGCGGCGCGCACCGTGACTTCAGCGGGGCTTTTCGCCATCATCGCCGTCAATCATGAGTGCTAACAGCAGGAAAGTATGATGATTTCACGTTCAGTTCGTCTTATCTCCCCCTCCGGTTACTGTCATAATCAGCCTGCGGCGCTGCAGGGCATTGCACGACTGCGCGCGGCGGGCCATCAGGTGGAGAACGAGCAGGTGATCACCCGCCGTTTTCAGCGCTTCGCCGGAACGGACGCAGAACGCCTTGCGGATATCAACCAGCTTGCCAGCCTTACTACGCTGCCTGACGTGGTGCTGGCGGTGCGCGGCGGTTACGGGGCCAGCCGGTTACTGGCGTCCATCGACTATGTCGCCCTGCAACGCCGTCTGCTGAATCAGCCGCTGGCGTTGTGCGGCCACAGCGACTTCACCGCGGTTCAGCTGGCGTTTCTGGCACAGGTTGGCCTGATTACCTTCAGTGCACCGATGCTGGCCGGTAACTTCGGTGCCGCGACGTTATCTGAATTTACTCTGCACCACTTCTGGCAGGCACTGACATCACCTACAGTAGAGGTGAAATGGCAGAGCGAAACGCCAGACCAGGGCGACTGGCAGGGCACGCTGTGGGGCGGGAATCTGGCGATGATCTGCTCACTGATCGGCACGCCGTGGATGCCGCAGATTGAGAATGGCATTCTGGTGATAGAAGATGTCAATGAGCATCCGTTCCGTATTGAACGGATGCTGATTCAGCTGGAGCAGAGCGGCATTCTGGCGCGACAGCGTGCGATCGTCACCGGCAGCTTCACCAGCACGGCCCTGTCGGACTATGATAATGGGTTTGATTTCAGTACCGTCTGGCAGCGCGTGCGTGATACTACCGGTCTGCCGGTGATCTGTGGCTTAGATTTTGGTCATGCCGCTGACACCGTTACACTGCCGCTGGGTGCCAGCGCACGATTAGCGGTCAGTCAGGGCAACGCCCATTTACAGGCGACCGGGCATCCCGTCCTGCGGGATTAGAGAGCGTTTCAGGAGATCGACATTGAAGCCGTTGTATGACGATTTGTGGATCTCAACCCCGGAATTCCCGGTGGAAGATGCCGTTAATGACCTGATGATGCATGGCTTTATGCTGCGTCACCCGCGCGGCAATCTGCTGATTGGCCGCGTTGAAAACCCGCTCGATCATGAAGTGATTGCCGATACCGGCGGCGTGATCCGTCACTATCTGACCCACTGGCACGAATCCGCGCCTGGTGCGGCGGTGATCCAGCAGCGTTTCAGCAGCGCGCTTTACTGCCACCGCCGCTCATTAGGCCCTATCAGCCGTTTTGCGGAGCCTGATGACATCTTTTCGCAGCCGGAGACGCACTTCGGCGATTTCCATTTGCTGCCGACGCCCGGACACACGCCGGGCAGTTGCAGCTTTCTCTATACCTCGCCGCTGGGGCTGACCTATCTGTTTGTCGGCGATACCGTGACCCGTTCTCATGACAACTGGATCACGGTGCTGATGCCGGACAGTAATCCCGCTGAGCTGAGTCAGACGCTGGAATTTTACCGCTCGCTGCGCCCCGACGTGGTGATGATGAGCACCACGCGCGGGCATCTTTCCTGGAAAAAAGTGACGCTGCAAAGCTGGCTGGCTGCCATCGATGAAGCTGAACAGCATCCCCTGGATCTGCGTGAAAATCCGCTGTTCTGATTACAGTTCTTTGGTCAGATAGTGCCGCTGATGATGATCCATATAGTTCGCCAGCGTAAGCCGCAGGGTATAGCCGAGTTTTTCATAAAACGGCCGGGCCTGAAAACTGGCGGTATCCACCTGTGCATAGCGGCAGCCGCGATTCCGCGCCTCCTGCTCGGCAGCCTGCATCAGCTTACTTCCCGCACCCTGCCCGCGTAGCACTTCGCTCACCCAGAGCATGTCAATCCGCAGCCAGCTACCGGTGGTTGAGCCGGTCAGTCCGGCCAGCTTTCTGCCCTGCTCATCACGAATAAACACCCCAATGGACCTGATTGTATTCACATCATAAAATTTGCTGTTGTACACATTCAGGCCAAGACGGACCTCATCCAGATCCTGCGCGGTAACGTTGTCGGTAATCTCAGGTTGCATAGTGGCTCCAGAGGGTTAACTGTCGGAACGCTGACGATCGTCGTAACGCTCCAGGGTCAGCGCATCAACATCGCGTTTTTCGCTGCGGCTGCAGGGCAGCAGTTTATCGCTGTCGCGGTAAACAAAGAAGGTTGCCAGGCTGCGCTGGTTCACAATCAGCTGATCGCCATTGCGAAAACGGGTAATCGCCACTTGATCGCCCGCTTCTAAGCGGGTTCGCTGCTGACCGGCGGCAATCTGGAAGTGATTTTCTGGCCACATCAGGGTGGTTAAACCATATTCGGCACGCGAAACCGTCATGATAGGCCGGCCGGGACAGTTAAGCTGAAATTCGGTTTCACTCCAGGCGGGTGCGATATGACAGGCCAGCAGGCCCAGGGCAATTAACGTTGCCTTCATACTGTGTCTCCACTGATTTTATTAGGAATTTTCTTAGCTTAACATATAAAAACCAGAGGAGAGGCGTGAGGCGAGCGGGACTGAGACCATTAAAAGGTGGAATCGGTGTGCGAAAAAACCTGAAAGTTGAGAAAAGATAAAGTAATCCGGCCAGCCTTACAGCGTCCCCGCCTGGCCGGATAGTGACTATTCGGCTGCCACCTCGGCGGCCACTAACATCAGCGCCAGCCCGGCATTTTCGCTATCATAAGCCTGCATAGCTGCACGAATCTTCGCTGAGCAGGCGAGCACCTGTTGCTTCTTATCGGCTTCCAGTTCGTCAATCGCGTGGCGAATAATCATTAGACTTGCTTCTTCTTCTTTCATCATTTATCCCTGGATTTGCCTAAGTGGTGCGCAAAGGAGCCAAGAATAACGTTTATTGATAAGCAAAGTCACCCCTTTACATTCCTGGTGCTTAACGATTAAACAAATCACAAACAGGAAGCGTAGCGGAAACTGCTATAATTAAGTAATTTGTGGTGCAACAGGATAGACTCTGCGCCACAACACTCCCAGGGATTGAAGCAGGTAGAAAATCATGATGCGACTCAGCATTTTAATCCTCATCGCGATGGTGACTGGATGTTCATCTGGCCCGAAAGGGGTGGAATGTCCGGGTGAGGTCTCGACAATTTATGGCCAGTCGATGGGAGAGACTCAGGGCATGATTTTTGACCTGGTTAACAGCTTCACCGTGACACGGGACAATGTCAGCGTAAACAGTGGCCCGCTGCAGTCGCTGGATCGATTCAGATATATCCCCTCCGCCGTAACGCGTGAAGGCTACTATGCGCAGCGCCTGTCAAATAAGCAGTTCCGCCTGATTAACCCTTACCAGGACACCCAAATCACCTGGACCTGTCCATAAGGGATGAATCCTGCTGCCAGATGGTTTATTGTCAGGAAACGTCAAGCAGCAGGGCTCCCCGATGGAAAAGCGTCTGGATAACAATGGTTATATCGACTTCCCCTTCCCCGCTACGCGCAATGTGGATGGCTCTGTTAATCCCTGTGGCTTTGATCTGACGCTGGAAACCGGTCGCCTTGAAGAGATCGTTGTGCTGAATCGCTCAGCGAATCTGCGCCGACTGGTCGAGGAGGTTAACCTGCAGGAAGGGCTGTTCATGACCCTGGCCTGTGACTGGCAGCAGCAGGAAAAGGCGGTCTGTGGTTTTATCGATGTGGCTTTTCGCCCCGACCAGCCGCAACACGGCTTTGAGGAAGCCCTGCAGCTGGAAGCGAGCTTTAATCGCTACCTGAACGGACAGGAGCAGCAACATCAGCTGCCCGCCGGGACACTGGTCAACTATGCCCGTTCAGTGCTCGACTGGAGCTGGTCGCCGCTGCGTCAACGTCAGCGCGATTACGAAAAAATCACCATCCAGTTCTATTGTCCGCAGGCCGATGACGCCGAATGGTGTTTTGACCATCTGCGTCATTTCCTGGTGAGCGTCTACCCGACCTGCATCGCCACCCGTTCACTCTGATCCCCTCTGCCCCCGGAGTCGCTATGCGTCCTGCTGTGCTGTCTGTTTTTACGCTGTTCTGCTCGCTGTTTTTTGCCGCATCGGCACAGGCCGATCGCTGCCAGCAAATTCGCGCTGGTCTGGATATCGGTTCCGGTACCACCAAAATTGCGGTGGCGCGCGTCAATGTCTGCCAGCAGCGCATTGAAAAAGTGCTGTATCAGGATCAGCGCGCCGTGGCCTGGAACGACGCATTAGCCCATTCAGCGGATAACCAGCTGAGTCCGTCAGTAACTCATGACGGTGCCGCCGCACTGCAGCAGCTGGTGGCGCACGCACAGCGCTTTCATCCGCAGCGAATCAGCGGCGTGGCGACGGCGGTGTTTCGCAACGCCAGCAACGGTCAGGCCGTAATTGAACAGTTGCAGCGCCAGAGCGGTGCGCAAATCAGCATTATTTCGCAGCAGCAGGAGGCGACGCTCGGCTTTATCTCTGCCAAAGCTGCGCTTAACGATCCAATGGTCCGGGATGAGCAGTTGCTGGTCTGGGATATTGGCGGCGGGTCGATGCAGATGACTGCATGGCGACCGCAGGCGGGCAAGCCGGTAGTGGATATCTATCAGGGCAGACTGGCTTCGGTGACGCTGAAAAACTTTATCCTGACGGTGCTGAAGAACAGCCCGAAGGCTGAATCCCCTAATCCCATTGGTTCCTGGCGGCAGTCGGTACTGCGCTTTGTGCAGTTTTATGCGACTAACGAAGTGAGCCCGCAAATTAAACAGGATGTGGCCGGTCGTCGGGTAATTGGCATCGGAGGCGTACACGGTTTTTCGATTCGCAATCAGTTACCAGGCAAACCCAACCGCTATACGCTGGCGACACTGCGCCAGCTCTCGCAGCAGCAGGTCTGGAAAGGCGACAGTGAACTGTCTGGCGACTATCGCGCCACGGACGTGAGTAATCTGTTGCTGGTGGAAGGGTATATGCAGGCGCTGAAAATCAATGAGGTGGAGATTATTGAGTCCAGCCTGATTCAGGGCGTGCTGCTGCAGTAGCGCAACGCTTCCACATTATTCGCTAAACGTCGGGCTTAACCAGCCGGATAGCGTGATCCAGCATTCGCTGCTCATCCCGTTCACTGTGGGCGCGCTGCTGCCGGGTCCGTTTAAGCAGGTCATAGATTTCGCCACGCCGGGTATCATGACCGCGCTCCATCAGCACAATGACTGCATCACCAATAACGCGGCAGACTTCATCATAGTCATCATCATTCAGTGCATCACGTTTCATCGTTTCTCCTCCGGCTGTGACTCTCTTCTCAAAAGGCTAGACAGGAAATGGCTGGCCCGCAAACGCAGCGCCATTAACAGCCAGAAATGATTTTTTAACGCCTTAACGGGCGCTGACGGAGCAGAACTCACTATCTTTGCTACGCTTTGAGAGTCTTACTCAAAACCAAGGAGCATTTAAATGTCAGGAAAAATCGAAGATAAAGTAAAAGAAGCCGCTGGCGCAGTTCAGGAACAATGGGGTGCAGCAACCGGTTCATCCGAGCATCAGGCTAAGGGCGCAGCGCGTCGTTACACCAACCAGGCAAGCTATGCTGCACGTGATGCTGCTGAGACCATTCGCGATCAGGTTCAGTCCAATCCTGTTGCCGGTCTGGCCATTGCTGCAGGCGTTGGCGTATTTATCGGCTTCCTGTTGGGTCGCAAGTAATACTGCCACACGTCCACAGAACGGGAGCCGATGGCTTCCGTTTTTTTTGGCGTTGACTGACCGCATGCTGAGAAACATCTGAAAGATAAGCTTTCACGGGCCAGCGTACGGTGAATCTTCGGTCTTAATTACATTCTCTCTCTGACAACATCAAGGTGACATCATGAAAACGATTCCTGCTTTGCTGCTGGTTGTAGCGACTTTAACCTCTCTCGCGGGCTGCTCGCATAAGAGCGACGCGATTAAAGAAGATGGCCGTCCCCATGCGCCAAGTGGCCAGTCTTCTCCGGGCGGCACCCTGGGTTCAGGCCCGGTGGGTCAGCCTCAGTCGTAATATCCTGCCCCGGCACACGTGCCGGGGTTTGTTTTTTTATATTGAATAGCACCCGTAAAATAAACTCCCTAATAGTTACCCTGCTAGTAATTAAGGTCGAAATTAAAATTCCTGGAATGTCATTTTTATAAGAATCATCCCAACTCTTTTCAAGATTTGCCTATCTCTTTTACACAATTCTGTATATATACCCTGAATAAACAACACTAAAATTATGGAAACAGTTTAAACAAATATTCGACTAACGATAAAAAAAGATTCCCCCTACTGAACTTTAGACGTATGAATATCCTCTAATAATGCACAACGCCTTTTGTTTAATGTTATTGATACGTTCAAGAGAATTCAGACGTGAAGAAAAAAAAGATTTATCTGATAGACCGACTTTTAACGCTTTATTCTCGATTTTCAGGCAGAAGAAAACAACAAGCTCTGCAGGCGCTGACACCCGGCACAGTAGTGATTTACTCCACTACGGCACTGGGCGATTTTCTGATGAATACACCAGCTATCTGGAGTCTGAAGAATCGCTTCCCCACCAGCAAGTTTATTCTGGTTTCCAGTAAGAAAAATAAGGACCTGGTCAGCCGATATAACTGGTTTGATAAGATCTATATCTGGGATAACAAAGTGGCTAATTTCCTGCCGCTATTTATCAAACTGCGTCGCCAGAAACCTGATTTGTCAGTGATATTACACGCCCATTTTCCCTACGATATTATGAGCTCAGTACTGACCGGCAGTAAGGCAATTGTGCGCGATCATTACGGCAGCGAATCCCCGGTGCTGAATAAATATCTTGATCACTATTCAGGCTATTTCGACGATCACACCATCAAGCGCAAGCTGAAGCTGATCGAAGCGCTGGGCGCAGAGACAGAGCAGACCCGGATGCATCTGCCCGAGGTAAATAGCCGCACTGCTGCAACGGCCAGTCATCGCCGTATCGGTTTTCAGTTAGGCGCATCTAAAGATATTCGCCGCTGGCCGCTGGCTTCATTCAGCCAGCTGGCGACCGCGTTGCTTGAACGCTGGCCTGACGCTGAAATTATTGTTACCGGTACAGCTGCTGAGCAGCCTCTTGAGAAACAATTCATCGAAAGCCTGCCGCCGCATTGCCGTAAGCGTGTGACGCCAATGGCAGGCAAAACGAATCTCAGCGGTCTGATTACCCTGATCCGCACGCTGGACCTGCTGGTCACCGGTGATACCGGTCCACTGCACATCGCCGTGGCGGCACAGACGCCAACGGTCAGCCTGTTCTCAACCGCAAATCCACGCTATACCGGCCCCTGTCAGGATAGCGATCGCCATATTGTTATTCATCGCCCGGATAAAACGGCGTCACAGCATCCGATGGCGTCGATTAAGGCCGAAGAAGTCGAGCAGGCCGTGGCGAAACTGGTGGGGTAATGAACGATCTTTCTCACGCCATTATTGCGCTGATTGAATACCACAATCAGCCAACCGCCCTGGGCAAGTTCCGGAAAGTGGATCGGGCTGATTTTCATCTGCAGCAGCTGCCGCTGAATGAGGTGGAGTTCGCGATTCTGATGAATGATTTTTTTGCCACGTTCAACGTCTGCTCTGCGCGTTATGATGATGCCCGCTATTTTCCGGCGTCGCACCCGCGGCGTATGACACCGATGAAGTGGTTTAAATCTGGCGAATATTGTCCCGTAACGGTCGCGATGCTATGTGAAGCGGCCAGCCGTGGACGCTGGCCTGAAACAGATTACTGAATAATCGTATGGACGAAGGCGTCATAGACCTCGCGGCTGCTCAGCGCGTTGACCTCACGTGACGCCGGTTGCAACACCTGATAGTTAACCTTCCACGGATGCCAGCACGCCGGATCGCTGTCACCAAACAGCGCCACCACTGGCAGGCCCAGTGCGGCACCGATGTGCATTGCCCCGCCATCACTGCTCACCAGCCCCTGACACAACGACATAGCCGCAATCAGCTGCGGCAGGCTGGTCGTCGCCACTGCCTTTATCGGCAGGTGCGGGCAGAGCGCCATGATTTCACGCGCTTTTTCATCATCCCCTGGATGACGCGGATTATCGCGGCTGCCAGGGGACCAGAGCAGCATGATCTGGCAGGGATGATGCGTCGCAATTTTCTCAGCCAGCCCGGCAAACCGCATGGCGTCCCACTGCTGACTCGGCTTGCGGGCGCTTATCTGGAGTGCATAGACCGGAAGAGTGGGATCAATCGCACAGGTGTCTCGCAGGCTGGCCGCAATAGCCGCATCCGGCCGCAACATCAGTTTGCCTGGCACGTTGGCGCTGAGATGCAAATCCCGTCCCAGGCTAAACAGGGTTTCGCTGATATGACAGGGTGGCTGGCTGGGCGGCGGGAGTAAATCGCTGATCAGCGGATGCGGCTGCTGCCCCAGCGCGATCACTCTGGCGGGACGCACGATTTTAACCCACTTCAGGCCATGCTGATCCCAGCGGCTTTTGGCCAGAATCACTATGTCGTAACGCTGCTTTTTCAGATTCAGCATCAGCTTCAGTCGCTGTAACACACAGGCAAGTCGTCCCTGTCCTGCCTCACGGTGATGCAACTTGGTGTAATAGAATAGCTGCCGGATATCGGGATTATGCTCCAACACGGGCGCAGCGTAGTTGTTGGTCAGTACATCTACCTGATACTGGCCCGACTGCGCCAGCGCACTGATGAGCGGCGTGGTCAGCAAGGTATCGCCAATATTATCCCGACAAATAATTAAAACCCGCATGTCTGACATCCTCTGCGCACAGGCTACGCCGTTCTGGCTGAATAAAAGTGAGACTCGCCCGATTAACGTCTCTGAAGCGTTAACGTAACGGCATAAGTCAGCAAATTAGTCAGCGCAGATTGAGGTTGGTTCCATGGTCGCCGTATTGCTGAAAGCCGATGGGGCTTTTCAGGCAAGTGAAATGCTGACGCATCAGCCGGATGATCGATTCAACAAAACCCGTTTTGAGGTTGTCAGCGTAAAGAAGGAGAAAAGGCCGCGAATGGCTGCCTGACGTGGTGGTTACATTACCGGGATTATTAGCTGTCGCTATTGTTCAGCAGGGTGATGGCCAGCCTCATAACGGGTTCAGGCTCAATGCTGGTGAACATCCGCTGAATTTTTTCAGTAATGGCCTCGCGGGTTACCGGCTTATCCTCAGCCACAATTTCCATCACAGCCTGACCAAACAGCAGTCGACATGCCGCAATGGCATCACTTACAGCCTCATCATCCATAATATCCTCCCTGTGTATCGGCAGAAGAGTACACCCCTGTGGCGACGGGATCATACTGAACTTTTTATTTTGCGGCACAGATTACAAAAATGAATCCTGTGAAACGAGCAGAGGCCTGGCGCGTCACCGTCAATGCCGGGCACTTACCTGAAGCAGAGGGCTATTAGTCGTTCAACAGTTCAAGCGCGACATTGTAAATCAGCGCAGGCTGCGCATCAGGTAACATCACCTTTATTTTTGCTTCCAGAGCGTGGTTAATGCCCGGCTGATTATCTGCTGATAATTCCAGCACAGACTGCCCAAACATCAGGCGACAGATATAAATTGCGTCTTTTGTAAAATTAGCGTCCATAAACCCTCCTTATGAGTGAGGTATTACAGTAACGATATTCAGCCACAGACAGATGCCAATTGTGCGTTCACGGTTTCTTTTGCAGTGGCATCAGATAATGCAATTTGCAGAAATATTAAAATACTCAGCCACAGGTAAGAATTTATCAGGATGCGGATAACGTAAAGTCATTCAGTCATACGTTGAAGGGAGATACTAAGAGCCTGTTAATCGCCAGGGGAAGCAGAGCGTTAATGCTGAACAGGTCATCGCTGAAGAGAGGATGTGGTGAGGAGGGAAAAGAGTAAAAAGCAGACACAAAAAAGCCCGCTAGCGTTTACCGCTATGCGGGCTTAAGCAGACATTACATATTTTCGATAATCGCGTCACCAAACTCTGAACATTTCAGCAGTTTAGCGCCATCCATTAGGCGTTCGAAATCGTAAGTCACGGTCTTGTTAGCGATAGCGCCTTCAACACCTTTAACAATCAGGTCAGCCGCTTCAAACCACTCCAGATGACGCAGCATCATTTCTGCGGACAGAATCACTGAACCTGGGTTCACTTTATCCTGACCGGCATACTTAGGCGCAGTACCGTGGGTTGCTTCGAACAGTGCACACTCATCACCGATGTTAGCGCCTGGTGCGATACCGATACCGCCAACCTGTGCCGCCAGGGCGTCAGAGATGTAGTCACCGTTCAGGTTCATACAGGCGATAACGTCATATTCTGCAGGACGCAGCAGGATCTGTTGCAGGAATGCATCAGCAATCACATCTTTAACGATGATCTCTTTACCGGTGTTCGGGTTTTTGAACTTCATCCACGGGCCGCCGTCGATCAGTTCGCCGCCGAACTCGTCTTTCACTAACTGGTATCCCCAGTCTTTGAAAGAGCCTTCGGTGAACTTCATGATGTTGCCTTTGTGAACCAGGGTCAGTGAATCACGATCGTTGGTGATGGTGTATTCCACTGCCGCGCGCACCAGACGTTTGGTGCCCGCTTCTGAACATGGCTTAACGCCGATACCACACTGCTCAGGGAAGCGAATTTTCTTCACGCCCATCTCTTCGCGCAGGAACTTGATCACTTTGTCCGCTTCGGCAGAGCCCGCTTTCCACTCGATACCCGCATAGATATCTTCGGAGTTTTCACGGAAGATTACCATGTCGGTCTCTTCAGGGCGTTTGACCGGGCTTGGCGTGCCTTTGTAGTAACGTACCGGACGCAGGCAGACGTAGAGGTCAAGCTCCTGGCGCAGTGCTACGTTCAGTGAACGAATACCGCCGCCGACCGGGGTGGTCAGTGGGCCTTTGATGGCCACGCGATACTCTTTAATTAAGTCGAGCGTTTCCTGTGGCAGCCAGACGTCCTGACCGTAGAGTTCAACTGACTTCTCACCCGTGTAAATCTCCATCCAGGAGATCTTACGCTCGCCGTTGTAGGCTTTCTTCACCGCCGCGTCGACGACTTTCAGCATCACCGGGGAAACATCAACACCGATACCGTCACCTTCAATGTAAGGAATGACCGGATTGTTTGGTACGGTAAGCTTGCCCTGATTCAGGGTGATTTTCTGACCTTCCGCCGGAACTACTACTTTGCTTTCCATTAACCTCTCCTGGGCGTTTGTTAATGATTTGTAAGATGCGCGTCAATACTACTTGAATATTTCCGTCACGCCAATCACCGCAATTTCACGTTATAATGCGCCGAATGTTTCTGACTGCAAAGCCCATGCGAAAAACAACTCAACGAATCCACCGGGATAAACGATTCAGCCGCCCGACGCGTGCTGCGCGACGTGCGCCTGCCCGCCCTGCTGCTCCACGGCGTGTCATTCTGTTTAACAAACCGTTCGACGTTTTGCCGCAATTTACCGATGAAGCGGGCCGCCGTACCCTCAAAGATTTTGTCAGCATCGCAGACGTTTATGCCGCGGGTCGCCTTGACCGTGACAGCGAAGGCCTGATGGTACTGACCAACGACGGTGCCCTGCAGGCCGCGCTGACGCAGCCCGGCAAACGCACCGGCAAGGTCTACTATGTACAGGTGGAAGGCGAGCCCCAGGAGGCGGATCTTCAGCCTCTGCGGGATGGGGTTAATCTGAAAGATGGTATGACGCTGCCCGCTGGCGTGGAAAAAGTGGCTGAGCCGGCGTGGCTCTGGCCGCGTCAGCCGCCAATCCGCGAGCGCAAAAATATCCCGACGCAATGGCTGAAAGTCACACTGTATGAAGGCCGTAATCGTCAGGTGCGCCGCATGACAGCTCATATTGGCTTTCCCACCTTACGGTTAATTCGCTATACCATGGGGAACTATTCGCTCAATGATTTGGCTCCGGGTGTGTGGCGTGAAATCAGCGAGAGCCCCACCTGAAAACCGATTTTTTATAACCTCAGGTTAACAATTGCGGAGAAGTGATGTTTAAACCTCATGTTACTGTCGCCTGTCTGGTTCAGGCCGAAGGTGAATTGCTGGTGGTGGAAGAGACGATCAACGGTCGTGCAACCTGGAATCAGCCTGCCGGACATCTCGAAGCGGATGAAACGCTGCTGGAAGCCGCTGAACGCGAACTCTGCGAAGAGACCGGTATTGCGGCGTCGATGCACTATTTCATCGGGATAAACCAGTGGATCGCGCCCGACAGTACGCCTTTTGTGCGTTTTCTGTTTGGTGTGGATCTGGCGGAAAAAGCGCCAACCCAGCCGCAGGACAGCGACATCGATTGCTGCTGGTGGCTGCCGCCAGCGCAGATTCTCACTGCATCTAACCTGCGTTCACCACTGGTCGCGGAAAGCGTACGCCTGTGGCAACAGGGCACGCGCTATCCGCTACATCTGGTCAGCCCGTTCCAGTGGCCGTTTCACGAGGGTGCGCGCCTGCCTTCTGCATGATAGAATGCGCCGCCTGTTTTTTTATCGTAATGCGAGCGTGTCATGTCTGACAACAGCCAGAAAAAAGTGATCGTCGGTATGTCCGGCGGCGTCGATTCTTCCGTTTCCGCCTGGTTACTGCAGCAGCAGGGCTACCAGGTTGAAGGCCTGTTCATGAAGAACTGGGAGGAGGACGATGGCGAGGAGTATTGTACCGCCGCGGACGATCTGGCGGATGCGCAAGCGGTGTGCGACAAGCTCGGTATGAAGCTGCATAAAGTTAACTTTGCCGCAGAGTACTGGGATAACGTCTTTGAGCATTTCCTCGAAGAGTATAAAGCGGGCCGCACGCCTAACCCCGATATCCTCTGTAATAAAGAAATCAAATTCAAAGCGTTTCTGGAGTTCGCAGCGGAAGACCTGGGCGCAGATTTCATCGCCACGGGTCACTATGTGCGTCGTCACGATGTGGACGGTCAGAGCCAGCTGTTACGCGGGCTGGATGGCAACAAAGATCAGAGCTACTTCCTCTATACCCTGAGCCACGAGCAGATTGCCCAAAGTCTGTTCCCGGTCGGCGAGCTGGAAAAGCCGGAAGTGCGCCGCATTGCGGAACAGCTGGACCTGATCACCGCGAAGAAAAAAGACTCGACAGGCATCTGCTTTATCGGTGAGCGCAAATTCCGCGACTTCCTTGCGCGCTATCTCCCGGCGCAGCCTGGCGAAATAGAAACCACGGAAGGCCAGATCGTCGGTGAACATCAGGGGCTGATGTACCATACTCTGGGGCAGCGTAAAGGTCTCGGTATCGGCGGCCTGAAAGAGAGCAAAGATGATCCCTGGTATGTGGTCGACAAAGATGTGGCGCGTAACCGTCTGATTGTTGCCCAGGGCGGCGATCATTCGCGTCTGATGTCCATTGGCCTGATTGCACAGCAGCTGCACTGGGTTGATCGTCAGCCGATTACCGCCCCACTGCGCTGCACGGTGAAAACCCGCTACCGTCAGACCGACATTCCCTGTGAGATTATTCCAAAGGGCGACGACCGGATTGAGGTGCGCTTTAACGAGCCGGTTGCTGCGGTCACGCCAGGTCAGTCTGCGGTCTTTTACCTTGGCGATATCTGCCTCGGTGGCGGTATTATCGAACAGCGCCTGCCGTTAGTGGCGGAGTAAGCGGGCTCAGCCCGCGTTGATGACGCGTAAACAGGAGTAACCGTGGCGAAAAATTATCAGGAAATCACGCTGGCGCTGGCGGGCATCTGTCAGTCCGCCCATCTGGTGCAGCAGCTGGCTCAGCAGGGTCACTGCCAGCCCGAAGCGCTGACCGTGTCGCTGCGCAGCATACTGGACCTGAATCCTGGCTCGACGCTGGCGGTATTCGGTAACAATGAAGCCAACCTGCGCCTCGGACTTGAAACCCTGATGGCGGTGCTGAACAGCAGCAGTCGCCAGGGCGCAGGGGCTGAACTGACGCGTTACACCCTGAGTATGATGGTGCTGGAGCGCAAGCTCAGCGCCAGTAAGTCCGCCATGGCAACGCTGGCACAGCGCATTACGCAGCTGGATCGCCAACTGGCACATTATGAACTCGAGTCAGACACCATTCTCAGCGCGATGGCTGGCATCTATGTGGATGTGATCAGCCCGCTTGGCCCGCGTATCCAGGTTACCGGTTCGCCTGCGGTGCTGCAGAATACGCAGGTTCAGAGTAAAGTGCGTGCCACCCTGTTAGCCGGTATCCGCGCTGCCGTATTGTGGCAGCAGGTCGGCGGTGGCCGACTGCAACTGATGTTCTCGCGTCAGCGTTTGCTGCGTGAAGCGAAAACCCTCTTATCCCGGCTGCCACTGACTTACTAAGTCGGTGCGGCAAAACACTGCTAAATGATTCAGGAGTTGCACTGATGGAATTATCCTCTCTGACCGCCGTCTCACCTGTCGATGGTCGTTACGGCGATAAAGTCAGCCCGCTGCGTGCGATTTTCAGCGAGTTCGGTCTGCTGAAATTCCGCGTTGAGGTTGAAGTTCGCTGGTTACAAAAACTGGCCGCGACCGCAGAGATCAAGGAAGTTCCTGCATTTGATGCCGACGCAAACGCTTTCCTTGATGCAATTGTCGCCGGTTTTTCAGAAGACGATGCCGCCCGCATTAAAACGATTGAGCGCACCACCAACCACGATGTGAAAGCGGTTGAGTATTTCCTGAAAGAGAAAGTGGCTGATATCCCTGCCCTGCATGCCGTCTCTGAATTTATCCACTTCGCCTGCACCTCTGAAGATATCAACAACCTGTCACACGCCCTGATGCTGGAAACGGCCCGCCGAGACGTGATCCTGCCTTACTGGGACCAGCTGATCAACGCCGTGAAAGGTCTTGCCAGCGAATACCGCGATATTCCACTGCTCTCCCGCACCCACGGCCAGCCGGCGACGCCATCGACCATGGGTAAAGAGATGGCCAATGTCGCCTACCGTCTTGAGCGCCAGTTACGTCAGCTGAAGCAGATTGAAGTGCTGGGCAAAATCAATGGCGCAGTCGGTAACTACAATGCCCACATTGCCGCCTATCCCGAAGTAGACTGGCATGCGCTGAGCGAGAACTTCGTCACCTCGCTGGGCATCACCTGGAACCCGTACACCACCCAGATTGAACCGCACGACTATATCGCCGAGATGTTCGACTGCATCGCCCGCTTTAACACCATCCTGATCGATTTCGATCGTGATATCTGGGGTTATGTGGCGCTGAACCATTTCAAACAGAAAACGATTGCGGGTGAAATCGGCTCATCGACCATGCCGCATAAGGTGAACCCGATTGATTTCGAAAACTCCGAAGGCAATCTGGGTCTGGCGAACGCCGTGATGCAGCATCTGGCCAGCAAATTGCCGGTCTCACGCTGGCAGCGAGACCTGACCGACTCTACCGTGCTGCGTAACCTCGGTGTGGGCGTGGGTTATGCGCTGATCGCCTATCAGGCGACGCTGAAAGGCATCTCTAAGCTGGAAGTGAACCGCGATCGCCTGCTGGACGAGCTGGATCACAACTGGGAAGTACTGGCAGAGCCGATCCAGACGGTGATGCGTCGTTACGGCATTGAGAAGCCGTATGAGAAGCTGAAAGAGCTGACGCGCGGCAAACGCGTAGACGCTGCCGGCATGCAGGCCTTTATCGACAGCCTGGCACTGCCGGAAGAGGAAAAAGTACGTCTGAAGCAGATGACGCCTGCAAACTACATTGGTCGCGCTATCCAGATGGTTGACGATCTGAAATAATGCCCGCCGCAGACCGGCTCAGTCCGGTCTGCGTTAACATCTTGTTTAATACATTTCGCGTATACTTTCTGCAGGTTGACTCAAACAGAGTGTAAGGAATTTCTATGCGAGTTCTGGTTGTTGAAGACAATGCCCTGCTGCGCCATCATCTCGCCGTCCAGTTACGTGACATGGGCCATCAGGTCGATGCCGCCGAAGACGCCAAAGAAGCTGACTATTTTCTCCGCGAACATCTGCCCGATATCGCGCTGGTGGATCTCGGCCTGCCGGATGAAGATGGCATGTCGCTGATTCGCCGCTGGCGCAGTGATGCCGTGCGTCAGCCGATTCTGGTCCTGACCGCCCGTGAAGGCTGGCAGGCCAAAGTCGAAGCACTGGAAGCCGGTGCGGATGACTATGTGACTAAACCGTTTCACATTGAAGAAGTAGCGGCACGTCTGCAGGCGCTGATGCGCCGCAACAGCGGTCATGCGTCGCAAATCATTGATATGGCACCGTTTCAGGTTGACCTCTCACGCCGTGAGCTGACGGTCAATGAAGAGCCGGTGAAGCTCACTGCCTTTGAGTACACCATTGTCGAGACGCTGATCCGCAACGCGGGCAAAGTGGTGAGTAAAGACTCGCTGATGCTGCAGCTCTATCCTGACGCTGAACTGCGCGAAAGCCACACTATCGACGTTCTGATGGGTCGTCTGCGCAAAAAGATTCTGGCGTTGCACCCCACTGATGTCATTGCCACCGTGCGTGGCCAGGGTTACCGCTTTGATCTCTGACCATGTCCTGGTTTAATCGTTACCGCCCTATTTCGCTGCGCGCCCGCTTTCTGCTGGCTTCCGCAGCGATAGTTCTGTTCCTCTCTCTTTCTTACGGCATGGTCGCAGTCATTGGCTATGTGGTGAGTTTCGATAAAAATACCTACCGGGTGATGCGCGGCGAGAGCAATCTGTTCTTTACGCTGGCGCAATGGCATGACGATAAGCTCACCATTGCGCAGCCGGAACGCATGACGCTGAATTTTCCGACGCTGGTCTTCATTTACGATGAGCATGGCAAGCTGCTGTGGCAGCAACGCGACGTGCCGGATATTCGCAAAAAGATCCGCCGCGAATGGCTGCTGAAGCCCGATTTCTACGAGATCGATACCAGCAACCGCACCAGCATGGTCGCGATGGGCAATAATCTCAATGCTAAGCAACGGCTTAATGACTGGGACACCGACAGTAACGACACCTTTACCCACTCGGTGGCCGTTAACCGTTACGATGCCACCACCAATCTGCCCGCGCTCACCATCGTGGTGGTCGACTCTATCCCGCAGGAGTTGCAGCACTCTGATGTGGTCTGGTCGTGGTTTAGCTATGTGCTGGCGGCTAACCTGATACTGATTATTCCGCTGCTGTGGCTGGCGGCGCACTGGAGTCTGCGGCCAATTGGTGCGCTGACACAGCAGGTGCGCGAACTGGAAACCAGTCAGCGTGAGAATCTGGCGGATAATCCGCCGCAGGAGTTGCGAAGTCTGGTGCGCAACCTCAATCTGCTGCTGAGCAATGAACGACAGCGCTACACCCGCTATCGCACCACCCTTTCGGATCTGACCCACAGCCTGAAAACGCCACTGGCCGTGTTGCAGAGCACCCTGCGATCCCTCCGTAATGGTAAAGAGCTGACGGTGGAACAGGCGGAGCCGGTGATGCTGGAGCAGATCAGTCGTATTTCACAGCAGGTGGGATATTACCTGCATCGCGCCAGTATGCAGGCCGATCACAATCCGCTGCAGCGCGATCTCCATTCCGTTTCCGGTCTGCTCGACAGTCTCTGCTCGGCACTGAATAAAGTTTATCAGCGCAAAGGCGTGGCGATAACGCTGGATATATCACCGGAGATGACCTTTGCAGGCGACCAGAATGACTTTATGGAAGTGCTGGGCAACGTACTCGATAACGCCTGCAAGTACTGCCTGGAATTTATCGAAGTCAGTGCTTATCAGAGCGAAAAGGCACTGCATCTCTATATCGACGACGATGGTCCCGGTATTCCTGAGAGCAAGCGCGATTTAGTGTTTGTGCGGGGACAGCGTGCCGATACGCTGCGTCCGGGCCAGGGATTAGGTCTGGCGGTGGTGCGCGATATTCTGGAACAGTATGAAGGTAATGTCATCGCCACCAGCAGTGCGCTTGGCGGAACACGTATGGAAGTGGTTTTTCAGCGCCAGGAAGTCGAACATCATCGCGAGTAGAAAACCGTCCGGGCTGTTATACTAGCTGACATTTACAGCTCTAAGCGGAACCCCTGTATGGACTATCAGCTCGATATTAACTGGCCCGATTTTATTCAGCGCTACTGGCAGAAACGCCCGGTCGTGCTGAAGCGTGGTTTTAAAAACTTCGTTGATCCTCTTTCACCGGATGAACTGGCCGGACTGGCAATGGAAAACGAGGTGGATAGCCGCCTGGTCAGCCATCAGGACGGCAAATGGCAGGTCAGCCACGGCCCGTTTGAGAGCTATGATCATCTGGGAGAGAACAACTGGTCGCTGCTGGTCCAGGCAGTCAATCACTGGCATGAACCCTCTGCTGCGCTGATGCGTCCTTTCCGCTTCCTGCCTGACTGGCGTGTCGATGACCTGATGGTGTCGTTTGCCGTGCCTGGGGGCGGCGTTGGTCCCCATTTTGATCAGTATGATGTCTTCATTATTCAGGGTACGGGCCGCCGTCGCTGGCGCGTCGGTGAAAAAGTGGCGCTGAAGCAGCACTGCCCGCATCCGGACCTGCTGCAGGTTGAACCGTTCGATGCCATCATCGATGAAGAGCTGGAGCCGGGCGATATTCTCTACATTCCGCCAGGATTCCCGCATGAAGGCTACTCACTGGAAAACGCTCTGAACTACTCCGTTGGTTTCCGCGCCCCCAGCGGTCGTGAGTTAATCAGCGGCTTTGCCGACTACGCCCTGGCCAATGAGCTGGGCAGCCTGCGCTTCAGCGATCCGGATGTGCCTGCACGCGATTGCCCGTCGCAGATCCTGCCGCAGGAGATTGAAGGCGTGCGCCAGTTGATGCTGGATGTGGTCAATCAGCCGGAGCAGTTTGAGCAATGGTTCGGCGAATTCATTTCGCAGTCACGCCACGAACTCGATGTCGCGCCGCCGGAACCGCCTTATCAACCTGATGAAATTTATGATGCGCTGCAACAGGGCGATGCTCTGAACCGGTTAGGTGGCCTGCGTGTCCTGACGATTGGCAGCGCGGTCTATATCAATGGTGAGCGGGTTGAGTGTTCACGCCCCGATGTCATGGCGGTACTGGCCGGTCACTATCGCATCACGCTCGACGACCTGGGTGATGCGCTGGATGATCCGGCCGTGCTGGCGCAGATCGCCGGTCTGGTGAATGCGGGTTACTGGTACTTCGGCGAAGAATAACCCGCAGCGCGGAACCGTGCGCTGCGGCTGAAACAGGCTCTCCTGCCGTCATGGCAAGAGAGCTATTTTTCATTTAATCCTTCTTCTGTGCTGCCAGTTCTGACAGACGCACAATCACTTCCACTGACTTCGCCATAATATTCAGCGACGCGAACTCATGCTTGCCGTGATAGTTATAGCCCCCGGTAAAGATGTTCGGGCAAGGCAACCCTTTCCACGACAGTGACGACCCATCGGTGCCGCCACGAATCGGTTTCACCACCGGTTCAATGCCGCAGTCACGCATCGCCTGCAAAGCCAGGTCAATGATATGCGGGAACGGCTCGACTTTTTCACGCATGTTGCGATAGCTGTTAGTGATCTCAACCGTGACCGAGCAGTCAGGATGCAGGGTTTTGTTGATCTCCGCGGCGATCTGCAGCAGCGTCTGTTTACGCTGTTCGAAACTCTCCGTTTCAAAGTCACGAATGATGTAGAGCATCTCGGCGTGCTCGACGCTGCCTTTGATCTGGTGCAGATGGTAGAAGCCCTGATAGCCGTCGGTGTACTGCGGTTTTTCGCCGGCCGGTACGGCCGCATGAAACTGGTTAGCCAGCTCCAGCGCATTGACCATCACGCCTTTGGCGGAGCCTGGATGCACGTTGTTACCGACGATTTTGACCGTAGCCGAGGCAGCATTGAAGTTCTCATACTCGAACTCGCCCAGATCGCTGCCATCAATGGTGTAAGCCCAGTCGGCGGCAAACGCCTCCACATCAAAGTGAGAAGTGCCGCGACCGATCTCTTCATCGGGCGTGAAGGCGACGCGGATCGCGCCGTGTGGCGTATCGCTGTCAGCCAGCTGCGCCATCGCCGTCATGATCTCGGCGATACCCGCTTTATCATCCGCGCCCAGCAGGGTTTTGCCATCGGTAGTAATCAGCGTATGCCCAATCAGCTTGTGCAGCACCGGGAACATGACCGGTGACAGAACCTCGTTGCCATTACCCAGCGCAATGTCGCCACCGCGATAATCTTCGATGATCTGCGGATTCACATGTTTCGCTGTGAAATCAGGCGACGTATCCATGTGGGAGATGAAACCGATAACTGGCGTCGGCCAGTCAACATTGGCGGGCAGCGTGCCCATGACGCAACAGTGATCGCTCAGGGTGACATCAACAAAACCCAGGGCCAGCAGCTCCTCCTGCAGCTGACGCGCCAGCGTCCACTGCCCTTCACTGCTGGGCACCTGGCGCGCCTGCGGCTTAGCCTGTGTCTCAACGGCCACATAACTTAAAAAGCGCTCAAGTAACTGTTCCATATCCCATCCTTTAAAAGTGCCGTCCGGTATTATTCACAGACCCGCCGGTCACAACGTTGCGTAAAATCATTCGCAGACAGGTTAGCGCTGTCGGTGACCTTTGGGAAAGTAATAAGCCCGAAAAAAACATCTGATTACGTGATTGTTGCGGCAAACCACGCAATGTTGTCAACAGCCGGTCGAATTGCCTCTGCCAGGCGGGCAAAACATGGCAATGCCTTATTTTTCAGGTATCATCCGCCCCTCTTTGCTGGCTGGCTGCGCTGAGCGGCTATGCTGTAACCTGTTCGACTTTAGACAGACTGAGACTAAAATGACGCAAACACGCGCACAGCAGGCGCTGGTTACGCTTTCTGGCATCAGTAAAGCTTTTGATGGCAAGACCATCATCGATAATTTTAACCTGACCATCCATCACGGTGAGTTCATCACTCTGCTTGGCCCGTCGGGCTGCGGCAAAACCACCATTCTGCGCCTGATTGCCGGACTGGAAGCGGCAGATGGTGGCCGTATCTCACTCGATGACCAGGACATTACTGATACGCCGGCCGAGCACCGTCACGTCAATACCGTGTTTCAGAGCTATGCGCTGTTCCCTCATATGACGGTATTTGAAAACGTCGCCTTTGGCCTGCGGATGCAGAAAACCCCGGAGGCGGAGATAACGTCCAGAGTCAATGACGCGCTGGCAATGGTGCAGCTGGAAAGTTTTGCCGATCGCCGCCCGCATCAGCTCTCTGGCGGCCAGCAACAGCGTGTGGCGATTGCCCGCGCGGTAGTCAATCGTCCTGAAGTGCTGCTGCTTGATGAGTCCCTCTCGGCGCTGGACTATAAGCTGCGCCGTCAGATGCAGAACGAGCTGAAAGCCCTGCAGCGTAAGCTCGGCATTACTTTTGTCTTTGTCACCCACGATCAGGAAGAGGCATTGACTATGTCCGATCGCATCGTGGTCATGCGCGACGGCAAGGTAGTGCAGGATGGTACGCCACGCGAAATCTACGAAGAGCCCAAAAACCTGTTTGTTGCGCGCTTTATCGGTGAAATTAATGTCTTTGATGCTGAAGTGCTTGCCAGCGATCGCGCGCCATACGTGCGGGCCCGGGTCGAGGGACGCGAGTACGAGATCCACTGTACTTTCCCGGTCAGTGTGGGTGACCGGCTTCATGTACTGCTGCGTCCGGAAGATCTGCGGGTGCAGGAGATCCATGGTGACAGCGCATCAGATGGTCTGACTGGCTATGTGCGCGAACGTAACTATAAAGGCATGACGCTGGAGTCTGCGGTAGAGCTGGAGAACGGTAAGCTGGTTACGGTCAGTGAGTTCTTTAATGAGGATGACCCGGACGTTGATCACTCGCTTAATCAGAAGATGGCCGTGAGCTGGGTGCCAGGATGGGAGGTGGTACTGCCCTATGAAGCGGATGCGTAATGGTTTTCAGAAGGGGGTCATCGCACTGATTGTCGGCTGGCTGACGCTGTTCGTCTTTGTGCCCAACCTGATGATTTTTGTCACCAGTTTTCTGACGCGCGATGATGCACATTTCGTCAGCGCAGTGTTGACCTTCAGTAATTATACCCGGCTGCTCGACCCGCTCTATGCGCAGGTGCTGCTGCACTCGCTGAACATGGCGCTGATTGCCACGATTGGCTGTCTGCTGCTGGGCTATCCCTTTGCATGGTGTCTGACAAAACTCACACCGCGCCTGCGTCCGCTGATGCTGTTTCTGTTGATTGTGCCTTTCTGGACCAACTCACTAATCCGTATTTACGGCCTGAAAATTTTCCTCAGCACCCGTGGCTGGCTGAATGATTTCCTGCTGTCGCTGGGGCTGATCGATAAGCCGTTTCGCATCATGTATACCCCGGAAGCGGTGATCCTCGGGCTGATTTATATTCTGCTGCCGTTTATGGTGCTGCCGCTCTACTCCAGCCTGGAGAAGCTGGATAAACCGTTGCTGGAAGCGGCGCGCGACCTCGGTGCCAGTAAGCTGCAGACCTTTTTCCGTATTATTTTGCCGCTGACCATGCCGGGCATCATTGCGGGCTGTCTGCTGGTGTTGATCCCGGCGATGGGGCTGTTCTACGTCGCCGACCTGATGGGCGGCGCAAAGAATCTGCTGATTGGCAACGTTATCAAAAGTCAGTTCCTTAACATTCGCGACTGGCCATTTGGCGCGGCCACCAGCATTGTGATGACGCTGTTGATGGGATTGCTGTTGCTGATTTACTGGCGCGCAGCGCGACTGCTGAATAACCGGGTGGATTTAGGATGATGGCACGCCTGTTACGCGGCAGTTTTATGGCGATTATTTACGCCTGGTTCTACATACCGATTGTTATTCTGATCGTGAATTCGTTTAACGCCTCCCGCTTTGGCATTAACTGGCAGGGTTTCACGACCCGTTGGTACAGCCTGCTGCTGAACAATGACAGTCTGATTCAGGCGGCGCAGCACTCGCTGATCATGGGCGTGCTCTCAGCCAGCTGTGCCACACTGATCGGCGCACTCACCGCTGTCGCACTTTTTCGCTACCGTTTTCGCGGCAAGCCCTTTGTCAGTGGCATGCTGTTCGTGGTGATGATGTCGCCCGACATTGTGATGGCTATCTCCCTGCTGGTGCTGTTTATGCTGCTGGGCATCTCGCTGGGCTTCTGGTCATTGCTCTTTTCCCACATTACATTTTGCCTGCCGTTTGTGGTGATTACCGTCTACTCACGTCTGAAAGGCTTTGATGTGCGCATGCTGGAGGCAGCTAAAGATTTGGGGGCCAGCGAAACCACCATTCTGCGCAAAATCATTCTGCCGCTGGCGATGCCAGCCGTCGCCGCAGGATGGTTACTGAGTTTTACCCTGTCGATGGATGATGTGGTGGTCTCTTCCTTTGTCACCGGTCCGACGTTTGAGATTTTACCGCTGAAGATTTACTCGATGGTAAAAGTTGGCGTTTCACCGGAAGTGAATGCGCTGGCCACTATTTTGATGATGCTGTCATTGCTGCTGGTCGCGGCCAGTCAGTGGCTGCTGCGTGACAGAAATAAATAAGAGGATTGAGGATGAAAAAGAGATTTCACTGGCTGGCGGCAGGTGCACTGTTGCTGGGTATGAACGTGGCGCAGGCAGACAACAGTAATACCCTCTATTTCTACAACTGGACCGAATATGTGCCGCCGGGGCTGCTGGAGCAGTTCACGAAAGAGACCGGCATCAAAGTGATCTATTCGACCTATGAATCCAATGAGAGCATGTACGCCAAGCTGAAAACCTGGAAAGATGGCGCTTACGATCTGGTCGTACCGTCAACCTACTTCGTGGCAAAAATGCGTAACGAAGGGATGCTGCAGAAGATCGACAAAAGCCAGCTCAGCAACTTCAGCAACCTCGACCCCGACCTGCTGAATAAACCCTTCGATCCTGACAATAACTACTCGATTCCCTATATCTGGGGTGCGACGGCAATCGGTGTCAACACCGATGAGATCGACGTCAAAAGCGTGACCCGCTGGGCCGATCTGTGGAAGCCGGAATATAAGCAAAGCCTGCTGCTGACCGACGACGCGCGCGAAGTGTTCCAGATAGCGCTGCGCAAGCTGGGATACTCCGGCAATACCCGCGATCCTGAGCAGATCAAAGCCGCTTATTCTGAGCTGAAAAAGCTGATGCCCAATGTGCTGGCCTTCAACTCTGATAATCCGGGTAATCCCTTTATGGAAGGCGAAGTGAATCTGGGTATGCTCTGGAATGGCTCAGCATATATCGCGCGTCAGGCGGGCACGCCGTTAGCGATCGTCTGGCCTGAAGAGGGCGGTATTTTCTGGATGGATAACCTCGCGATCCCCGCTAACGCGAAAAACAAGGCAGGCGCAATGAAGCTGATTAACTTCCTGCTGCGTCCTGACGTCGCGGCGAAAGTGGCGGAAACTATCGGCTATCCTACACCGAACCTCGCGGCAAAGGCGTTGCTGCCACCCGCCGTGGCGAACGATCCGTCACTCTATCCGCCTGCTGACGTAATTAAGCACGGTGAATGGCAGGATGATGTGGGCGACGCCAGCCTTCTGTACGAAACCCTGTTCCAGCAGCTTAAAGCGGGCCGCTAACAGCATTAAAGAGGCGGCTATCAGCCGCCTCACCTACTTATACAGCCCGCGCAGCAGGGTATGAACAAACTCTGGCACCACTTCGCTCGCCAGTCCGTAATGCCGTTCGGCAAACTCGTTACCCACCTGGCTCGGCTCAAGATTCAGCTCAACGGTGTGCGCGCCCTGCAGTTTGGCCTCATGCACAAAGCCCGCGGCCGGATAAACATGGCCCGAGGTACCGATAGCGATAAAGTAATCGGCCTGTTCCAGCGCCTGGTAAATCTGCTCCATACTTAGCGGCATCTCGCCAAACCAGACCACGTGCGGCCGCAGCACAGAGGGGAACTGGCAGCAGGTACAGCGATCGTCCGGGGTGATATCGCCGGTCCACTCAATCACCTGACCGCTGTTGACACAGCGCACTTTTAACAGTTCACCGTGCATATGCAGCACCCGGCTGTTTCCGGCACGTTCATGCAGGTTGTCGATGTTTTGCGTAACCAGCAGGAAATTATCGCCTGACACCTGCTCCAGCTCCGCCAGCGCCAGATGAGCGGCATTAGGCTGGATGTCGGCTTCCTGCAGCTGCTGACGACGCGCATTGTAGAAACGCTGCACCAGCGCGGGATCGCGCTGAAAGCCTTCGGGCGTGGCAACGTCTTCAACGTGATGCTCTTCCCACAGGCCATCAGCCGCGCGGAAGGTCCGGATGCCGGACTCCGCTGAGATGCCTGCACCGGTCAGCACCACAATATGCGGCTGGGGATGGGCGGCCAGTTCGGCCTGACGATCGCGCTCAAAAATGCGCTGGCGAAAGCGCTGATGCACTTTTCTCCGGGTTTTCTTCAGGCGGGCAAGTCGTATGCGGCGACGTGGTGTACGCATAAAATCTCCTGGCGTAGCAGCTGCGGCGAGCCGCTCTAAACAGATTCCGGGTGAACATCACCCGATAGTAACGGTTGCTGAGGGCAAGACCCAACAGCAAAGGTCTTAAACAGATGCGGCGCGAAATCACTCGCGCCGCATTTTTATCACTGACCGCTTAATACCCGAGCCGGGTCAATGCGGCTGGCTCGTCTGGCGGGATACCAGCTCGCCAGCAGGCTCAGCAGCATGGCGGTAATCAGTACTGAAAACACGTCAATCCAGTGCAGTTCCGAGGGCAGGAAATCAATAAAGTAGATATCTCCTGCCAGCAGATGATGACCGGTGATTGACTCCAGCCCACGCACCAGTGAGGTCAGGTTCAGCGCCACCAGCACGCCAGCCACCACACCGCTGACGCTGCCCAGCAGGCCCGCCAGCAAACCGTACCAGATAAAGATGGCGCGAATCAGGCGGTCTTTCGCGCCGAGGGTACGCAGCACCGCGATATCGCTGCTCTTGTCCTTCACCGCCATCACCAGCGTAGAGACGATATTAAAGCAGGCGACACCAATCACCAGCACCATCGCCAGATACATGATGGCGCGGATCATCTGAATGTCGCGATACATATAGCCGTAGGTGCCAATCCAGCTCTTGATGTAGACATTGGAGCGGGTCGCTTCACCGGCATCGCGCACCCGTTTCACAGCCTGGAACGGGTCGGTCATTTTCAGCGCGATACCGGACACGCTGTCACCCATATCCAGATAGTGCTGCGCATCGACCAGCGGCACTAGTGCCAGACTGTGATCAAGCATGCCGCTGAGTTGCAGGATACCGCTGACCTGCAGGCGGATGCGTTTTGGCTGCAGCAGTTTGTTATCACCATCGTTGTTCGGGATCATGATGGTGATCCAGTCGCCCTGCTTCACCTTCAGCGATTCAGCAATGCCGCCGCCCAGAATGATCTGCTGCTTACCGGCGGCAAAAGAGGACCAGGCGTTATCGGCGACAAACTGTGGCAGTGCGCTGAGGCGCGGCTCCTGGGCCGGATCAACACCCTTCACCTGCAGCGCTTCCAGCCGGGCACCGCTCTCAATCAGGCCGGTGAAGTTGACATAGGGGGCTGCCGCCGCAATGCCGGGCACCTTTTCAATCGGGGCAATCATCGACTGCCAGTGCTGGAACGGCTGATTAACTGCCTCGATTTCACCGTGCGGCACCACCGCCAGAATGCGATTATTCAGCTCACGCTCAAAACCGTTCATGGCGCTGAGGCCGATAATCAGCACCGCCACGCCCAGCGCAATCCCGATGGTGGAGATCACCGAAATCAGCGAGACCATGCCGCCACGACGGCGACCACGGCTGAAGCGCAGGCCCAGCAACAGGGATAACGACGAACCCATTACAGCGCTCCTGCCAGAGTAAGCTGATCGCTTAACTGACCATCACGCATCTCCATCTGACGCGTCATGCGTTTTGCCAGCATCAGATCGTGCGTCACCACCAGAAAGGCGGTGCCCTGACGGACGTTCAGCTCGCCCAGCAGTTCAAAGATAGCATCGGCGTTGCGCGCATCCAGGTTGCCGGTGGGTTCATCTGCCATCACCAGCCGCGGACGGTTGACCAGCGCACGGGCGATCGCCACGCGCTGACGCTCGCCGCCGGACAGTTCAGACGGCCGGTGCGCGGCACGATGGTCCAGCCCGACCGCCGCCAGCATCTCACGGGCGCGTTCCTGCGCTTCCGTTTTCGCGATTTTGCCAATCAGCAGCGGCATCGCCACGTTCTCCAGCGCGCTGAAGTCCGGCAGCAGATGGTGGAACTGATAAATAAAGCCCAGCTCGCGGTTACGCAGCTCGGCTTTGGCCGACGAGGACATGGCGTTCAGCGACTGACCATCAAACACCACATCGCCCGACGTCGGCGCATCCAGACCACCGAGCAGATGCAGCAGCGTACTTTTACCGGAACCGGAGCTGCCGACAATCGCCGTCAGTTCACCGGGCTGGAGGCTGAAAGCCACATTGTGCAGCACATCGGTCTGCACGCTGCCTTCCTGATAGCGTTTGCACAGGTCGCGGCACTGCAACAAAGGAGTGTTACTCATAACGTAAAGCCTCAGCAGGTTGAACGGCGGCAGCGCGCCACGAAGGATAGAGCGTAGACAGCAGCGCCACAATCATCGCGCTGAGGGCGATGGTGACCACCTGCCACACATTGATATCAACCGGCAACGCGGCACCATCGAGGAACAGGCCGATCACCGGCATTAAATTGTTGAGCTGGCTGGCAAGCAGCACACCGAGCAGCGTGCCGAGCAGCGTGCCGATAATCCCGGCGCTGGCACCCTGCACCATAAACACCGCCACGATTTGCCGGCGGGTCAGGCCCTGGGTCTGGAGAATCGCCACTTCGCCCTGCTTCTCCATGATCAGCAGGCCTAATGAGGTGATGATGTTAAAGGCGGCCACGGCGATAATCAGGCTCAGCAGCAGACCCATCATGTTTTTCTCCATGCGCACCGCCTGGAAAAGATCGCCTTTGCGCTCACGCCAGTCTTTCCAGACCAGACCGGCGGGCAGCGTCTGCTGACTCAGGCTGTCAACCGATAGCGGTTTATCCAGCCACAGCCGCCAGCCGGTAATGTTGCCGGCCGGATAGCGCATCACGCGCGACGCATCCTGAAGATTGACCAGAATCTGATAACCGTCGACTTCGCTGTTGGCGGCATAGGTGCCTGCCACCGTAAACAGACGCTGGCTCGGCACACGTCCCATTGGTGTGAACTGGCTGACCGACGGCACCATCAGACGCAGCTGATCGCCACGTTTCACGCCCAGCTGCGACGCCAGCTGTTCGCCGAGGATCACATTGTACTGTCCGGCCTGCAGCACACTCTGTGGGGTATTCACCAGGAAAGGTGTCAGCGGATCTTTTTCACCCGGCTCTACGCCCAGCATCACACCAACCGAGACGCTGTGCGGGCTTTGCAGCACCACACTGGCGGTAGTCAGCGGCGCGATGCGGCTGACACCCTGCAGATTCAGCGAGTCAGCGGGTTGCTGTTGGGGATTAAGACTGCCTTTGTCGCTGGTGATCAGCGCCTGAGGCATCAGGCCAAGAATATTGCCTTCGAGTTCACGCTCAAAACCATTCATCACCGATAACACGGTGACCATCGCCAGCACGCCGAGCGTAATGCCAATCGTTGAGAGCCAGGAGACAAAGCGACCGAAGCGATCCGATGCTCGTCCGCGCATGTAACGCAGACCGATAAATAGCGCGACAGGTTGATACATGGAATTCAGTAAGCCGTTGCCTGAAAATAGGTAGTGGGATGATAAAGGAGCGGCTCGCTTTATGAAACCTCTAACCCTCTGAGTCGGCAGCAAAGTTGCGTCAGGATACGTCACACTCACGACCAAAACCGCAGAATAGACGATAAAGCCATCGCTTATTGGCTGATTATCCAGCGCCCTGGCGCGTAGACTACAATCTGTAACAGGATAAGAGGTCATTTATCGCACAGCGATAGAGGTAGCGACCATGTCGAAATTTCCCAAAGGCAGCATCGTTAAACATCAATCCGGGGAAATCAGAGGCGAAATCATTAACGTCTTTGAGCAGGGAAGTGCACCAGCTGGCTACTACGTAAAGTGGGACGACGGCAACCTCAGCTATCATCCTGAGCAGGAGTTATCCTGGGCAAATATCGACCGCCCACGCATGTATTACACACAGCAATCCATAAAATAGAATGTCCGTTTAACCCCGTCGCTGCACAGCGACGGCGGTTTTTTCTGATCCCGCGCCAGACTCGTCTATCCTCTCTCTGTCCGCTGTATTACCGCCGACGCCCGGTAATGGCTGACTGATCCCCGGCTTCAGCGCGGCGCGGCAGGAAAATTGTGCCGCAAAGGTGATCCCCCTGACATAATATGGAATGATTACGTCCTGGAAAAATGGAGCAACCCCGAGATCCCATGCCCGAACAGACTCGTTATACCCTGCCCGTTAAATCCGGCGACCACCGCCAGCTCGGCCAGCTCATCGGCGCTGCGCATGCGGTAGAGTGTGCCAGCATTACCGAACGTCATGCTGGCCCGGTATTGATGATTACCCCCGATACCCAAACCGCCCTGCGTCTGCTGGATGAAATCCGTCAGTTTACCGATCTGCCGGTGGTGCACCTCGCCGACTGGGAGACGCTGCCGTATGATAGCTTCTCGCCACATCAGGATATTATCTCCGCGCGCCTGTCGACCCTCTACCAGCTGCCGGTGATGCAGAGCGGTATGCTGATCATGCCAGTCAACACCCTGATGCAGCGCGTCTGTCCGCACAGTTTCCTGCACGGTCATGCGCTGGTGATGAAGCAGGGACAAAAGCTGTCACGCGACCGACTGCGCGACCAGCTTGAGCAGGCGGGTTATCGTCATGTTGATCAGGTCATGGAGCACGGCGAATACGCTACGCGCGGTGCCCTGCTCGACCTGTTCCCGATGGGCAGCGACCAGCCCTATCGCATTGACTTTTTCGATGATGAGATCGACAGCCTGCGCCTGTTCGACGTCGATAATCAGCGCACGCTGGAAGCGGTAGCAGAAATTAACCTGCTGCCTGCGCATGAATTTCCCAGCGACAAAGCCGCCATTGAGCTGTTTCGCAGCCGCTGGCGTGAAATTTTTGATGTGCGCCGCGAGTCGGAGCACATCTATCAGCAGGTCAGCAAAGGCACGCTGCCCGCGGGCATCGAATACTGGCAGCCGCTGTTCTTTGAGCAGCCGTTACCCAGCCTGTTCAGCTATCTGCCTGACAACACCCTGATTGTGAACTGCGGCGACCTCGAAGGCAGCGCCACCCGCTTCTGGCAGGATGCTGAGGCGCGCTATGAGAACCGCCGGGTGGACCCGATGCGTCCTCTGCTGGAGCCGGTCACCCTGTGGCTGCGTCCCGATGCGTTAATGGGTGAACTCAAAGCCTGGCCGCGCATTCAGATGACCAATGAGGTGCTGCCTGCAAAAGCCGCTAACACTAATCTCGGTTACACCCCACTGCCAGACCTCGCCGTTCAGGCGCAGGCGAAAGCGCCGCTCGATCATCTGCGGCAGTTTATTGAGACCTTCAGCGGCACCGTGGTCTTCTCGGTAGAAAGTGAAGGCCGCCGCGAGAGCCTGCAGGAGCTGCTGGCACGGATTAAACTGCGTCCTCAGCCAGTGCACCGTTTTGATGAAACCGTCGACGATCGTTTCACGCTGATGATCGGTGCCAGCGAGCGCGGTTTTATCGATACCCAGGGCAATCGGGCACTGATTTGCGAAAGCGATCTGCTGGGCGAACGCGTCAGTCGTCGCCGTCAGGATACCCGTCGCACCATTAACCCGGACATTCTGATCCGTAACCTGGCGGAGCTGCATCCTGGTCAGCCGGTAGTGCATCTGGAGCACGGCGTGGGCCGCTATATCGGCCTGACCACGCTGGAGGCGGGCGGCATTGAGGCGGAATACCTGATGCTCTCCTACGCCAACGACGCCAAACTCTATGTACCGGTTTCATCGCTGCACCTGATCAGCCGCTATGCGGGCGGGGCTGACGATAACGCGCCACTGCATAAACTGGGCAGCGATGCCTGGTCACGCGCGCGGCAGAAAGCGGCGGAAAGAGTTCGCGATGTGGCGGCTGAGTTGCTGGATATCTATGCCCAGCGTGCCGCCAAAACCGGTTTTGCCTTTAAGCATGACCGTGAGCAGTATCAGTTGTTCTGCGAAAGTTTCCCGTTTGAAACTACGCCCGATCAGGCACAGGCGATCAACGCCGTGCTGAGCGATATGTGTCAGCCGCTGGCGATGGATCGACTGGTGTGCGGCGACGTGGGCTTCGGTAAAACAGAAGTGGCGATGCGCGCCGCATTTCTGGCCATCGAGAACCACAAACAGGTGGCCGTGCTGGTGCCAACCACCCTGCTGGCACAGCAGCATTACGATAACTTCCGCGATCGCTTCGCCAACTGGCCAGTCCGCATTGAGATGCTTTCCCGCTTCCGTACCGCCAAAGAGCAGGCACAGGTACTGGAACAGGCCAGCGAGGGCAAGATCGATATTTTGATCGGCACCCACAAACTACTGATGAGTGACCTCAAGTGGCACGATCTCGGCCTGCTGATTGTTGATGAAGAGCACCGGTTCGGCGTGCGTCACAAAGAGCGCATTAAGGCGATGCGTGCCGATGTGGACATCCTGACCCTGACCGCCACGCCGATCCCGCGCACCCTGAATATGGCCATGAGCGGCATGCGGGATCTCTCGATTATTGCCACCCCGCCTGCCCGCCGTTTAGCGGTAAAAACCTTTGTCCGTGAATACGACGATCTGGTGATCCGTGAAGCGATTCTGCGTGAAGTTCTGCGTGGCGGACAGGTCTACTACCTCTATAACGACGTTGAAAATATTGAAAAAGCGGCGCAGCGTCTCAGCGATCTGGTGCCGGAAGCGCGGGTCGCGATTGGTCATGGACAGATGCGCGAGCGTGAGCTGGAGCGGGTGATGAACGATTTCCATCATCAGCGTTTCAACGTGCTGGTCTGTACCACCATCATCGAAACCGGGATCGACATTCCGACCGCGAACACCATTATCATTGAGCGGGCCGATCACTTTGGTCTGGCGCAGCTGCATCAGCTGCGTGGTCGCGTTGGTCGTTCGCATCATCAGGCTTACGCCTGGCTGTTGACGCCGCATCCGAAGTCGATGACCGCGGACGCGCATAAGCGCCTGGAAGCGATCGCCTCACTCGAAGATCTGGGCGCCGGCTTTGCGCTGGCAACCCATGACCTGGAGATTCGCGGGGCTGGCGAGCTGCTGGGTGATGAACAGAGCGGACAGATGGAGACACTGGGCTTCACGCTCTACATGGAGCTGCTGGAGAATGCCGTCGATGCGCTGAAAGCGGGCCGCGAGCCGTCACTGGAAGATCTCACCAGCAACCAGACCGAGGTGGAACTGCGGATGCCGGCGCTACTGCCCGAGACCTTTATCCCGGATGTCAGCACCCGTCTTTCACTTTATAAGCGCATCGCCAGCGCGGAAGTTGAAGAGGAGTTGCAGGAGTTGAAGGTTGAGATGATCGACCGCTTCGGCCTGCTGCCTGACCCCGCGCGTAACCTGCTGGACGTGGCGATTATCCGCCTGAAAGCCCGTGCGGTCGGTCTGCGTAAGATCGAAGCCAGCGACAAAGGCGGTTATTTCGATTTTGCGCCGCAGAACAAGGTCGATCCGGCATGGCTGATTAGTCTGCTGCAGAACGAGCCTCAGCAGTGGAGACTGGATGGGCCAACACGCCTGCGGTTTACCCGCGAGCTGTCAGAAAGAAAAATCCGTATGGATTGGGTGCAGGGCTTCGTTTCACAACTGGCTGAGCATCAGGCGTAACCCCCTGCCCGCGCCTTACTGAGCGGGTCGGTAAGCGCAGGAACATGTGATAAAAAAGGCGCATCCTTAAGATGCGCCTTTTTCATTGCGTCGTGCTGTGTGGCCGCGAGTGCGGCAAAGCTTTGCCCAATTACGCCTGGTCACTGTTAAGAATTAGCTGACCATTGCGATCCAGTGGAATACGCGTGCCGGGGTCATTTTCCATACGGATTTTGCCCTGCTGGTCGCCTATTTTATAGGTCACGTCATATCCCAGTTTTTTCTCTTGTTTGTCGTACACTGTTTTGCAGCGCTGTTCGGTTGTGGTGTAGGTATCGCGATCCTGCAGTCCGCCCTGGACCTGATTACCCGCATAACCTCCCGCCAATGCTCCTGCTACTGTCGCGACATCCTTACCGCGACCGCCACCAAACTGGTGACCCAGCACTCCACCTGCCACTGCACCTAATACAGAGCCAGCAAGACGGTTTTCATCCTGTACGGCCCGACGGTGCGTCAGTGTGACATTACGGCATTCCTGACGTGGCTGTCTGATGCTCTCTTTGATTGGCGTTGCAGCCAGTACCTGCGCGTATTGAGGACCGCGATCAAACACGTTCATGCCTGCTACGGCGGCAACACCCAGCGCTGCTGCCACACCAATACCGATACCCGCTAACATTGATTTATTCACAGGAAGTTCCTCCTGAAAAGTGTTACCGCGCAATCCTGCTGTTAAAGCATCCTCGTTAACTGAGGTATAACCGGCGTGCGCGACGCGCCGTGTTTGTTGAGATGAAGTTTTACAGATGGACCGAAAATGCAACATCAGATAAATGGAGGAAATTGGTCACTTTGCTATCAGGGCCAGTTTTTAGGAGAGTTCTGAGCGGAAGAAACACGACAATTTCAGGCTTTATTTTTGCCTGTAATATGTTCCACTTCAGCAGGTTAGCGAAAAGAAGTGTCCAGCTTTAAGCGCCCGCTTTTATTGATGTGTTCACGGTGACAGGGCTGACGAAATGACCAGAGCTGCGTGCGTAACTGGCCATAACAAACAGGCGTATGATCGGACAGCCCGTAAGGCTTAACCTGACATCTGAAAAACTGAATGTAAACTGATCAAAAGAGCGGTTTTAACCGATGCGAAACCTGCACCCGGAAGCGGTTATCTGTTTGCTCCGGGCATAAAAAAGCCCCCTCAGAATTGAGGAGGCTCAGCCTTTACCAGATTGAGTGCGGTGACTTAGTGCAGCTTAAGCCGCGGGCGGATAACCCGGTTGATGCTGCCGACCAGCATCATCAGGCCGGTTTTGAAATAGCCGTGCAGCGCAATCTGGTGCATACGATAGAGAGAGATGTAAACAAAGCGCGCAATGCGCCCTTCTACCATCATTGAACCGCGCATCAGGTTACCCATCAGGCTGCCGACCGTACTGAAGCGGGAGAGCGACACCAGTGAGCCATGATCTTTATAGACATAGGCTTTCAGCGGTTTGCCGTGGCGCTGCGCCAGGATGTTGTCCATCGCGCGTGAGGCCATCTGGTGCGCTGACTGGGCACGCGGCGGCACAAAGCCGCCGCCTGGCAATGCGCAGGAGGCGCAGTCGCCAATGGCGTAGATGTCATCATCCAGCGTAGTCTGCAGCGTCTCTTTTACCACCAGCTGATTGATGCGGTTGGTTTCCAGTCCGCCAATCTCTTTCAGGAAGTCCGGCGCTTTGATGCCCGCCGCCCAGACCATCAGGTCAGCTTCAATAAACTCACCGCCTTTGGTATTCAGGCCATTCTGCTCAGCGCTGGTAACCATGGTCTGCGTCAGAACGCGCACGCCCAATTTCGTCAGCTCCTGATGCGCCGCAGCTGAGATGCGCGGTGGCAGTGCAGGCAGAATACGTTCGCCCGCTTCGACCAGCGTCACATTGAGCGCTTCGCGCCCCAGACCTTTAAAACCGTAACTGTGCAGCTGTTTGACCGCATTGTGCAGCTCCGCTGAAAGCTCAACGCCCGTTGCGCCGCCGCCCACGATGGCAATGTTAACTTTCTCGACCTTGCCTTCGCTGGCAGAAAATTTCAGGAACAGGTTGAGCATTTCGTTGTGGAAACGACGCGCCTGATGCGGATTGTCCAGGAAGATGCAGTGATCTTTAACGCCCGGCGTGCCGAAATCATTTGAGGTGCTGCCCAGCGCCATCACCAGCTGGTCGTAGGCCACTTCACGCTGTGGCACCAGAACTTCGCCCTGTGCGTTCAGCACTTCGGCCAGACGGATCACTTTGCGGCTGCGATCGATGTCGGTAAGCGAACCCAGCTGGAACTCGAAACCGTGATTGCGGGCATGGGCAAGATAGCTCAGCGCATCAATGCCTTCATCCATCGAGCCGGTAGCAACTTCGTGCAGAAGCGGCTTCCACAGATGGCTGTGGTTACGGTCCACCAGGATAATCTCGGCCTTCTTTTTACGACCCAGTTTATGGCCCAGCTGCGTCGCCATTTCCAGGCCACCCGCTCCCCCTCCAACAATAACAATTCTCTTAACAGACGTAGTCAACAAAGACCCCCTCAAATTGTGAACCAAAAGTTAATCAAAGGTTAAATTAAACCTTAATAAACATAGGGTTGGCGAAGTTAAAATCGCTATCTGCTCGCAGAATAGCATGGCGGGAAGAGGAGAACATAAGAATATTGATATACATCAAAGCGGGGAAATAAAACTCGGATAATTACGTAATGAAAACAGGCACCTTGCGGTGCCTTCCCTGCTTAACCTAATGTTTTAAAAGCTTTTATCCGCTGAAGATGTGGGGATATGTTTTTAAATTTATGCCCCTCGGTCTCGTCCCAGACAATTTCATAGAAGGAATGCAACTGATCGGCGGTGCGCTGGCTGTCCAGCGCCTCGTCCTGACGGGAGAGAAAGGTCAGACAGCGGTCACGATTGCGTTCGCGAAAATCGCTGACGCATTTGGTGACGATGTCCTGATACTCTTCTGGCCGGTCGATCTTCCCTTCCATGTTCTCCTGCGGAAAGAGGTTGGGATTGAAGATTGCCTGCCGGATACCACACAGAAAACCGATACGCTCTGACCAGAAGCCGCCCAGTCCGACGCCACAAATCAGCGGACGGTCGTCGTCGGACAGCGTCAGCATTTTATCGGTCTCTTTCAGCAGAAACTGCATGTCATGTTTAGGGTGGCGGGTGCTGTAACTGAGCAACCTGACGTCAGGATCGATGAATTGCAGTTGCAGCACCTTTTCGTGATTGCCCGGACTACTGGAATCAAAACCGTGCAGATAGATGATCATGATAATCCTCAGGGTAGTGATAGCGCCGGGCAGTCATTAATTACCTCGACGCTTTGTGAGCCAGCCAGCGTTCCTGAAGTGCACTCAGTTGCTGGGCATTGTTTTTCCAGCGATGCGTTGCCTGCAGCTCATCGCGGGTGAACCTGCCCTGATGATACAACTGCGTAACCCGCTCTGACCCGACCGGGATCAGGTTATCCAGCACGCTAATGGCACCCTGGCGCTGATTGCAGACCAGAATCATGTCACAACCGGCAGAAAGGGATTGCTGCGCGCGCTCAGGATAGGTGCCCATCACGGCGGCACCCTCCATTGAGAGATCGTCGGAGAAAATCACACCCTCAAAGCCCAGCTGCTCGCGCAGCACGGTTTTGAGCCAGTAAGACGAACCACTGGCGGGCAGCGGATCAGCGTCGGTGTAGATGACATGTGCAGGCATAATCGCATCCAGTGCCTGCTCGGTAATCAGCTTGCTGAAGATCGCCATGTCGTGCTCACGCAGCGTCTTTTCGTCGCGCGGATCGTGTGGCGTCTCTTTATGCGAATCAGCGCTGACCGCGCCATGTCCCGGGAAATGTTTGCCGGTCGTCTTCATACCCGCCTCGTGCATCCCCGCAATAAAGCGGCGGGCAACGGCAAGCGCAATGGCCGGATCGGTATGAAAAGAACGATCGCCAATCGCAGCACTGAGATGACCAATGTCGAGCACCGGCGCAAAGCTGATATCGATATCCATGGCAATCATCTCGGCCGCCATCTGCCAGCCCGCCTGCTGCGCCATTTCACCAGCGGTTTCTGCATCGTGAAGCGCCGCAAAAGATTGCATGGCGGGCAGCTGGGTAAAGCCGTCACGGAAACGCTGCACGCGACCGCCCTCCTGGTCCACCGCAATCACCAGCCGGGCATGAGAGGCCGCGCGGATCTGCCGCACCAGCTCTGCCAGCTGGGCCGGGTCGTGATAGTTTCGGGCAAATAAAATTAAGCCGCCCACCAGCGGATGCTTAAGGATCTCGCGCTCTTCGCCATCCAGTTCATAGCCCTCAACGTCGAGCATCAGCGGGCCGGGTAAATGTGATCTCATAACCTTAATCCTGTAGCGTTACGCACCTGCATAACGCGATTAAATCTGTTTCCAGCTCTGTCGGGCCAGCTGGTGTAATGTTTCGTCGTCACCCTGACCGGCACGCAACTGATACCAGCTGGCCATCAGCAGACGCAGCCAGGGTTGCCAGCGTCTGACCTGCTGCACCAGCACGGGAAGCGGAAGCTGCATCACTGCAGCGTACTCTGCCAGCCAGTCGGTCTGATGCTGCGGATCGCCTGCACAGACGGTCGCCAGCTCCAGCGCCACATCGCCATCGGCGGCATATTCCCAGTCGATCAGACGCAGGCCCTCTGGGCCCTGTATGACATTTCCGGCATGCAGATCCATGTGCAGTGGTGCCAGCCTTAACGGCTGGGGTTCACCCTGCTGCGTCAGACGTCTGAGCGCCCGCAGCCAGCGATGATGCCGCTGTGGCGAGAGCTGCCAGTAGCGCCATAACAGTGGCAACAACTGCAGGCGATAGCCGATTAACGGCTGCTGATGCAGCTGCCGCAAGAGTGCCACAATCTGCGGACGCTGCTGGCGGAAGCGTTGTTCATCCAGCGCGTCGCCTGCGCACCAGGTCAGCACAATGCCCTGACGACGACCCGCGACGGGCTGCGGTGCCAGTCCGCTGGCTCGCATTTTTCGTAACAGCCGGAATTCGCGCTGCCGATCCACAAACGGAATAGCCGGCTGTGGCGCCGCCCGTGCAATGAAGGTACCGCGCGAGCTGACAATCTTCTGACTGTGTCCGGTCAGACCGGCCAGCGGAATAGTTGATACTTTTTCTGGCTCGCCGGTCGCCTGCTGAATTATCCGCTGAAAGACGGGATTAATTCTGTGCAATGCCGTTGCCGGACCAGACGATCTCGCCGGTCTGAACCAGCATCAGCTGCATCTGCAGGGCTGGCGCTTTAACATCGCCGCGTGCGTTACTGTAGAGCACATACTGGGCGTTCACGTTGCGTGCCAGACCAATCGCTTTGCTGCGCGAGTTCAGGCTGTCATCCGGCGATAATCCCAGCGTCTGCTTAGCCTGCGCCAGTTGATCGGCAGAAACCAGCGTGAATTTGCCATTGTTGTTCAGCGCATTCTGGATAGCCGCTGTTGCTTTCTCGCTTTGCAGCGCACCATTGGTGCTGTTTTTGATACGGTCGACCAGCAACACGCTACCCGGCTCGGCGCTGGCGGCCTGCAACATTTGCGCCACTAACGGCTGTACGCTGGCATCCCAGTTGATAGTGACCAGCTTTGGCGGCTGTGGCACAGGCTGAGGCTGCGGTTGCGGCACCGGCTCAGGTTGCGGAACAGGCTGCACCGGCTCGGCTGGCTGGGTCGGTTCAACCGTGGCGGGCTGCTGCTGTTTCACTACACAGCCGGTCAGAATGAGCGCCATCAGGAGCGCTCCGGTACGATTAACACTGCGTATCACGTAGAAAATCCTTAAAGATAGAGATAAAGACGAACCTTGCTTGCAGTCAGGTTACCCAGCTGCGAGGTGGCGACAATACTGCCCTGCGCCGGAACGGTAACGGTCTGCGCCGGTTCCTGCGGGGTGATTTCCAGACCTTTGTCGTCATACCAGTAATAACGATAGTGCACAACGACCGGTGTTTCGCGCTGATTATAAAGCACGCTGGTGGCACGTTTCAGTCCATCGTTCTCATCCAGCGTCGGTTCATCGGTAATGATCCCTGCTGACAGCACAGAAGACTCCATCACCAGCGACTGTGAAGTATTGATCATCGGTTTTTCACTGCTGCAGGCCGTCAGGCAGAGCAGGATCGGCAGGCCAGTCAGCCAGGATCGCATAGCATTTTTCCGTTATCAGGTCAGTCTGAGAGCATCGGGCCCAGCGGTTCGCCGCCCAGCAGATGCATATGGATGTGATAGACCTCCTGACCACCATGTTGATTGCAATTCACAATCAGCCGATAACCATTCTGATCGATCCCTTCCTGACGGGCGATTTTCGCTGCGGTGGTAAACATACGTCCCAGCGCATGCTCGTGGGCCGCTTCCGCCTCGTTGACCGTTGGGATCAGCACATTTGGCACGATTAAAATATGGGTCGGTGCTTTAGGCGAAATGTCGCGGAAAGCCGTAACCAGTTCATCCTGATAAACCACATCAGCGGGGATTTCGCGGCGGATAATTTTACTAAAAATGGTTTCTTCAGCCATGGTGCAATTCCTTGAGCCTGAGTCGTAATCAATCAGTATGCGGGAGAAATTTGTTTTCTTTCAAGCTCAGTACCACTTTTCTTGCTTTGTTCGCCTGCCTTTGCAGCCGCTCCACTCCTCTTTCACCTGAACAGCATTCCTGATGCTCACAGGCGCCTGCCTTTTCATTAAAATGAAACACTGTTTTATAAATTAGAATTTCGCCACCCTTTTCTTTATATGGCTGCCACTTCAGCCCAGGCGTTAGCCAAATTGCGAAGGTTTAGCCGCCCGGTCAGCTCTACTTTGCTAACCAGTCCGGGTGAGAAGTCCGGTGTCACCATGGGTATACCGCCATATAACATCAGGGAGCATTAGCCATGCGCTCACGTAAAATTGGTCCTGGCCACTATCTGGCCTATGGTTCCGGAGATTTTCTCGGAGCAGGCACCACGGCGCTCACCGCCGCCTGGTTGCTCTATTTTTATACCACCTTCTGTGAATTAACCCCGATTCAGGCCACCTTAATCTTTGCTACTGCTCGCGTGCTGGATGCCATAGTCAGCCCGCTCATGGGCTTTATTACCGACAACTTTGGCTCAACCTGGCTGGGCAAACGCTTTGGCCGCCGCAAATTCTTTATCCTGTCAGGCATACCCTGTGTATTCAGTTATAGCCTGATGTGGGTCAGCGACATGAGCTTCTGGTGGTATCTCTGCACTTACCTGCTGTTTGATATCGTCTACACCATGATCCTGGTGCCTTATGAAACGCTGGTCCCTGAAATGACTGACGATTTCAAACAGAAAACCCGTTTCTCCGGCGCGCGTATTGGTCTGGCGCAGCTCTCAGCCATTCTGGCCGCATTTTTACCCGGCATTTTACTGGGTATGCTGGGCAAAGATAATCCTGACTCCTTTTTCTACGCCAGCCTGGTATTCTCGGTAATCTGCGCACTGGTGCTGACGCTGGTGTGGTGCTTTACCTGGGAACGTCATCCGGATGATTTTTCTGCCGAGTCGCGGCGTGCCGAACAGGAAAAACAGCAGCTGACGCTGATGCAGAATCTTAAACGGCTCTATGTTGAGCTGGCCTCAACTTTACGTATTCGTATCTTCCGCCAGCTCCTTGGCATGTACCTCGGCGGCTATATCGCCCAGGATGTTTTTAATGCCGTCTTTACCTGGTATGTGGTGTTTGTGCTGATGCAGAGTGCTCAGGTTGCCTCCAGCCTGATGGGCACTATGGCAGTGCTGCAGTTTATTGCTGTGATGGCGATGATCCCGCTCTGTATCCGCATGGGGCCTGCACCTGCCTACCGTCTGGTGGCCATCCTTTTTGGCCTGGCGTCGCTCTCCTATGCCGGATTGTGGTATGCCGGCATGAACGACAACATATCACTGCTGTTAGTGACCTCTGCCCTGGCAGGTCTGGGACGTGGTGGCATTAACTATGTGCCATGGAATACCTACACTTATATCGCGGATGTCGATGAAGCCATCACTGGTCAGCGCCGCGAAGGCATTTTTGCGGGCATAATGACCCTGACGCGTAAAGCGTCGCAGGCGGGTGCCGTCATGCTGGTCGGTATCGTGCTGCAACTCTCTGGTTTTGTCTCTGGTCAGGCAACGCAGGTACCCGGCGTCAGCCACACTATCCTGGCGATCCTGAGTATCGGTACCGTGGCCGTTCTGGCCTGCGGCTTTATCGTGTCACTGCGCTTCAAACTTAATCTGCAGACCCACACTGTCCTGCGCCAGGAAACGCTGAAAATGCGCCAGGCGGACCGCATCGTGCCGGAAAGCATTACCCCGGAAGCACGCGGGATAGTTGAAACACTGACTGGCATGCCTTACGAAAATCTGTGGGGCAACAATAACATTGGCTTCCTTAACCGGAATAAGCCCGCGCCGGAAAAATTGTCCGCCCATCCCGCTTTACACCCTTCTATAAACCCGACCTTAAAACGACAGGAATAAACCATGACTGTATTTCCCGTTAAACACAGCAAATTATTGTGCCAGCCTGAGCATCTGCTGCCACGCAGCGAACTGGTACAGCTGATTCAAAAGCTGACACAAAATCTGGTTAACATCACTGATGAGACAGGCGAATTTTTATTGCGGCTGGACGATGGCCGGGTGATTGATACCAAAGGCTGGGCGGGTTGGGAATGGACACATGGCATCGGTCTGTATGGCATGTTGCACTACTATCAGCAAACCGGCGACCAGCAGACGCTGGCGATGATTGATGAATGGTTCACTGTGCGTCTGGCGGAAGGAACGCCGACCAAAAATGTGAATACCGTTTGTCCTTTTCTGACGCTGGCTTACCGTTATGAAGAGACCAGGAACCCGGCCTGGATGCCGGTGCTTGAGCGCTGGGCTGAGTGGGTCATGTATGAGATGCCGCGCACAGAACAGGGCGGACTGCAGCACATCGTCTATAACCATGAAAACACACAGCAACTCTGGGACGATACGCTGATGATGAGTGTAATGGCACTGGCCAAAATCGGCCAATTGCTGAAACGCGATGAGTGGGTGGAAGAAGCGAGCTATCAGTTCCTGCTGCACACCCAGTATCTGATGGATCGCGAAACCGGCTTATGGTTCCACGGCTGGAACTTCGACGGTCGTCATAACTTTGCTGAGGCTCGCTGGGCGCGTGGCAACAGCTGGGTGACGATTGTGATTCCTGACTTCCTGGAGATGATGAACTGGCCTGAGTATCACGCCACCCGCCGCTTCCTGCAGCAGATTCTGGAGACCCAGGTCAAAGCGCTCAAGACCTGTCAGCACAGCAGCGGCTTGTGGCACACCCTGCTTGATGACCCGAACAGTTACCCGGAAGCCTCCGCCACGGCAGGATTTGCCTATGGCATTCTGAAAGGGGTTCGCAAACGCTATCTCCCCGCGGAGTATCTGGAGGTAGCAGAAAAAGCGCTGCGCGGCGTGATTGCGAATATCGATGACGATGGCGAGCTGAAACAGGTTTCCTTTGGGACCGCGATGGGCAGTGACCTGGCCTACTACCGCACTGTCCCTCTCACCTCAATGCCCTACGGTCAGGCGATGGCCCTGCTCTGCCTGACTGAGTATCTGCGCGTTTACCTGTAACACGCGCCCAAAAAAAAGCCCCGCTTAGCGGGGCTTTTTCATTTCTCTGAATCTTTACATGCTGCGGATGTAATCATCCATATCGGTTTTCAGGTTATCGGATTTAGTCCCGAAAATTGCCTGAACGCCGGAACCGGCAATCACCACGCCACGGGCACCGAGGTTTTTCAGTTCAGTCTGATCCACTTTCGCCACATCGGCGACGCTGACGCGTAAACGGGTGATACAGGCATCCAGGTTAGTGATGTTCTCCTTACCACCAAACGCCGCCACCAGTTTGCCTGCCATCTCTGTACCGGTCGCGGTAGATTGCTCGCTACTGCTGCTCTCTTCACGGCCAGGCGTTTTCAGATCCAGTCTGGCGATCAGCACGCGGAACACGGTGTAGTAAATCAGGCCGTAGATGATACCGATAATCGGGAACAGCCAGATTTTGCTGCTGTTGCCGCTCAGCACGATAAAGTCGATAAGACCGTGTGAGAAGCTGGTGCCATCACGCATACCGAGCAGGATACAGATTGGGAATGCCAGACCTGCCAGCAGCGCATGGATCACATACAGGATCGGCGCGACGAACATGAATGAGAATTCAATCGGTTCGGTGATACCGGTCAGGAATGCGGTCAGCGCGGCGGAGATCATAATACCGCCCACTTTAGCGCGATTTTCAGGCTTCGCTGAATGCCAGATAGCAATCGCTGCCGCTGGCAGACCGTACATTTTGAACAGGAAGCCGCCAGAGAGTTTACCTGCGGTCGGGTCACCCGCCATATAGCGTGGGATATCACCGTGGAACACCTGACCTGCCGCATTGGTGTATTCGCCAATCTGCATCTGGAAAGGAACATTCCAGATGTGATGCAGCCCAAACGGCACCAGTGCGCGTTCGATTACGCCATAAATACCAAAGGCGACAACCGGGTTCTGATAGGCCGCCCACTGCGAGAATTCCTGAATCGCGGAACCAATCGGTGGCCAGATAAAGGAGAGCAGCACGCCGAGAATGATAGCGGCCAGACCGGAAATAATCGGCACAAAACGTTTACCGGCAAAGAAGCCCAGATATTCCGGCAGTTTAATGCGATAGAAGCGGTTGAACATGTAGGCGGCGATGGAGCCCGCGATAATACCGCCCAGTACCCCGGTGTCGGCGAGGTGTTTAGCCTCGATCTCTGCCGCGGGCATATGCAGCACCAGCGGCGCAACCACCGCCATGGTTTTCACCATGATGCCATAGGCAACAACTGCTGCCAGTGCCGAAACGCCATCGTTATTGGTAAAGCCCAGCGCCACACCGATAGCAAAAATCAGCGGCATGTTGGCGAACACCGATCCACCCGCTTCTGCCATTACATGCGAAACCACGGCAGGTAACCAGCTGAAATTGGCTGAACCGACCCCTAACAAAATACCGGCAATCGGCAGAACCGATACCGGCAGCATCAGCGATTTACCGACCTTTTGAAGGTTGGCAAAAGCATTTTTGAACATAGCGTGAAGCTCCTGAGTATGAGTGCATAGTTGCGCAGTGCGCGTGGCAAAGAGGGAGGATTCTTTACCGGGCTGGCGGTGACCGACTTTTGATTTATTACGAAGGGTAAAATAAATCCCGTTTTGTTACTTTGATGGCTATCACGTTTCGACAATCACAGGGGCGCACTTTACGAAATTTCTCACTGACGTGCATCGGTAATTGACGATAAAAAGCTGACCCTGTCTTAAAAAACAGGGCCATACAGGCAGGTTACAGATTAATTACAGAGGCTGAAATAAAAGCCGGTCAGCTGCCGAGCTGGCTCATCGGGATATGGAACAGCGTTGAAAAGTTTTGCGTGGTGGCGGCAGCCAGCGTTTCCACATCGACACCTTTCAGTACCGCCAGGTAATCGGCAACATCGCGCGTATAAGCAGGCTGATTCTCTTTGCCACGATACGGCACGGGTGCCAGATAAGGTGAATCCGTTTCCACCAGCATCCGGTCCAGCGGCACATAACGCGCAGCTTCGCGTAGCTGTTCAGCATTACGGAAGGTGACGATCCCGGAAAAGGAGATATAAAAGCCCATATCGAGCAGCTTAGCGGCGGTAGGCTGATCCTCAGTGAAACAGTGCAGCACGCCGCCGCAGCGCTCAACCTGCTCTTCACGCAGAATCGCCAGCGTATCTTCGCGCGCGTCACGGGTGTGGACGATGATCGGCTTATTCAGCGCGATCCCGGTACGGATATGTTCCCGGAACGAGCGCTGCTGCTGATCTCTGGTTTCTGGCTGATAGTGATAATCCAGCCCGGTCTCACCGAGCGCTACCACCTGAGGATCGGCAGAGAGCCGGCGAAACGCCTCAACGTTATAGGCCTCTTCCTGATTCAGCGGATGCACGCCACAGGAGAGCGCAATATTTTTCCGATCGCCGACCAGGCTCTTCAGTGTATGGAAACCCGGCAGCGTAGTGGCGATTGCCAGCATAAATTTCACATCACGTGCCGCCGCTTTAGCGATCACATCATCAAGGTCACGATGGTTCTTTTCATAATCCAGGCCATCGAGATGGCAATGGGAATCCACAATAAACATAATTACT